>Ga0196970_1000115_pt1 | contig 126194 bp, 117 predicted proteins | sample S1v_513CmetaG_FD_148672 | JGI IMG/M metagenome (GOLD analysis project Ga0196970, IMG submission 148672) | Soil microbial communities from Anza Borrego desert, Southern California, United States - S1+v_5-13C | ecosystem: Environmental > Terrestrial > Soil > Desert | place: USA: California... | reverse complement strand
CCTTGCCGTCGTGGCTCTTCGGGTCGAAGCCGGCCAGCTCCAGCACGGCGGCGACCTTGCGGCGCAGGAAGGGGATGTCGCGCGGGCTGCGGTTGTAGGCCACCGAGGTGAACAGGCCGACGATCAGTCGTTCGCCGACGATGCGCCCCTGCGCGTTGAAGCGCTTGACCAGGATGGCGTCCATCGCCACCGGCCGGTGCACGGTGGCGCGCTGGTTGGCCTTGGAGATCATCAGCACGCGCGGCGTGGCGATGAAGTGGCGCACGTCCGGCGGCAGCGCCTGGAAGTTCCGCAGGCCGTCGAACACCGTGTAGGCGGGATCGCGCAGGATGCCCAGGCCGCTGTTCTCCACCAGCGTCAGCGCCGGCTCGCCGCCCTCCCCACCGCTGGCGTCTGGCGCATCGAAGCGGTATTCGCGGTAGCCGAGATAGGTGAAGTGGTCGTCGTCCAGCCAGCGCAGGAAGGCATCGGCCTCCGCCACCTCCTCCGGCGGGACGGCGGAGCGGCTGTTGCCGGACTCGCCCAGCGCGTCGCGCACGCATTCGCGCATGGGGCGCCAGTCGGCCACCACCGCGCGCACGTCGGCCAGGATGCGCTCCAGCCCCTCCTCCGCCCGCTTCAGCAGCGCCGGGTCGGTGTGGCGGCTGACCTCCACGTGCATGAAGGATTCCGGCAGGGCACCGTCGGGGGGCGAGTCGGGCTCGAACAGGTCGAGGAGGCGGCCCTCGGCGTCGCGCCGCACCTTGACCACCGGATGGATGACGAGGTGGACGACGAGGCCCTGGCGGTTCAGCTCGGCCGTCACCGAGTCGACGAGGAAGGGCATGTCGTCGTTGACGATCTCCACCACCGTGCGGGTGGACTGCCAGCCGTGCTCCTCGATGCGGGGGTTGTAGACGCGCACGCGCGCCCGGCCGAAGTCGCGGCACTGGCCCCACTGCCACATGGCGACGGCGGCGCCATAGAGCTGGTCGGCCGGCGCCTGGACGATGTCGTCGGGCGGCACGTTGGCGTAGAACTGCCGCACGAAGCGTTCCGCCGCCTCGGCGCGCTCGCGCCCCAGCCGCCCGCGCACCTGCCGCACGACCTCCTCGGTCAGCTCGTCCTTGAGCTGCTCGGCCCTGAGCGCCATGGCCCGTCCTCCCCTTCGGATCTTCGTCCGTATATGGGGACAGGGTACGCCAAGCACAGGCGCTGTCCACCCCGCACGCGGGTTGTGGTACCCTGCCGGCGCACCACCCGCACCCCGTGGACCCCGCATGCCGCACGCCGATCCCCAGGCCCTCGCCGACACCCTGCGCTGGAAACCGGAACTCCTCGTCCAGTTCCGCGACGGGCTGGCGGCCCGGCTGAAGCAACGGCCGGACGACCCCGAGCTGCTGCGGCAAGTGGCGTGGCTCTGCCGCGCGGCCGGCGACCTCGCGGCGGCGCGCGACGCCTGCGAACGGCTGCTGGCGCAGGACCCCGGCGACCGGGAGGTGCTGCACCACGCCACCGTCCTGCGCGGCGAGCCGGAGCCGGGCCTGTTCGACCCAAGGGCGGCGATGATGCCGCCGTTCGTCTATCGGACCGGCTTCCTGCCGGACGACGCCGTGGCCGCGCTGTGGGAGGCGGTGGTGGCGCTGGCCCCGCATTTCCGCCCCTCCGGCGTCGAGTGGTACGGCAAGCGGTCCGTCGACACGGACGTGCGGCAGTCGCTGACCGCGCTGGCGGACGACCGCGTCCGCGCGCTCGTCCTGGAGCCGGCGCGCGCGATGATCGCGCGCGAACGGCTCGCCGAGCGGCTGGGCGTGCGCGTCACCCCCGGCGGTGCGGTGATGACGCAGGTGCACTGCCACCGCGAGGCCGACCACTTCAAGGCGCACCGGGACGGCGACGAGGAGAACCTGCAACACCGGGAACTGACCTTCGTCTATTACTTCCACCGCACGCCGAAGCGGTTCCGGGGCGGCGACCTCCTGATGTACGACGCGGGCCTCGAACGCGACGTCCTGTACAACCCCATGCGCTTCACCCGCGTCGCGCCGGCGCACAACAGCATCCTGTTCTTTCCCAGCCGCGCCCTGCACGAGGTGGCGCCGGTGTCCTGTTCCAGCGACGACCTGCTCGACGGCCGGCTGACGGTCACCGGCTGGATGGCGCGCGAGGACTGACAAGGACGAGTTGCCTGCATCCGGCCGCCCGGCTCCCGGCGCACGCCGCTAAGCCCAAGTCACACCGCCGGAATTTCCGTTCGTCTATGTCGAATGGGGGGATTGCGGGGTTGCCTGCGCGAGGCGGAAAGTTATCGGGTCGAGAACCGAAAATAATCACAGGGTGGGAAGCGGGGATGGAGCAGGCGCTCGGCATCCTTGTGGCGGCAATGGCGGCGATGGGCGGAGCGGCGGCCGGCTGGTGGCTGCACGCCCGGCGGGTGGCCGGCGCCGCGCCGCCCGCACCGCCCGACGTGGCGGCGGTGGACGGGGCCGGCGAAACCGAATCGCTGACCCAGGCGATCCTGGACGCCGCCGTGGATGCCATCGTCATCATCGACACAAAGGGCATCGTGCACGCCTTCAACCGGGCGGCCGAGCGCATCTTCGGCTACACGGCGGCCGAGGTGACGGGACGCAACGTGTCCATGCTGATGCCCGAACCCGACCGCGGCAGGCATGACCAGTACCTGCGCAACTACCTGGAGACCGGCGAGGCGCGCATCATCGGCAAGGGGCGCGAGGTGACCGGCCTGCGCAAGGACGGCACGACCTTCCCCATGGAACTGGCGGTGGGCGAGGCGTTGCGCGGCGGCGCCGGGCGGCTGTTCGCCGGCATCGTGCGCGACATCTCCATCCGCAAGGAGACGGAGGAGCGGCTGCGCCACAGCGAGGCCAAGAACCGCGCCATCCTGGAGGCCGCCGTCGACGGCATCGTCACCATCGACGAGCAGGGCCGCATCGAGGGCTTCAACCGCGCCGCCGAGCGCATCTTCGGCTACAGCGCCGCCGAGGTGCTGGGGCGCAACGTCAACGTGCTGATGCCGGCACCCTACCGGCAGGCGCACGACCAGTACCTGGCCAACTACCTGGGCACGGGCCAGGCGCGCATCATCGGCATCGGCCGCGAGGTGGAGGGCAAGCGCAAGGACGGCAACACCTTCCCCATGGACCTCGCCGTCGGCGAGGGCTATCTGGCCGGGCGGCGCATCTTCGCCGGCACCGTGCGCGACATCTCCGAACGCAAGCGCGCCGAGGCGGACCTGCGCCACGCCAAGGAGGAGGCGGAGCGCGCCAACCTCGCCAAGACCAAGTTCCTGGCCGCCGCCAGCCACGACCTGCGCCAGCCCGTGCAGTCGCTGGTGTTCTTCACCTCGGCGCTCTCGGCGCAACTGCCCGACGGACCGGCGCGCACCATGATGCGCGACATGGAGATGGCGGTCGACGCGCTGAAGATGCTGCTGGACAGCCTGCTGGACGTGTCGAAGCTGGACGCCGGCGTGGTGCCGGCGCAGCCGATCGTCTTCCCCGTCGGCACCATCCTGGCGACCATGCGCGCCAACTACGCCGCCGTGGCGGAGAGCAAGGGCATCACGCTGCGCGTTGTGCCGTCCTCGATGGTGGTGCGCTCCGACCCGGCGCTGCTGGGGCGGCTGGTGCAGAACCTCGTCGACAACGCGCTGCGCTACACCCGCCGGGGCACCATCCTGCTGGGCGCCCGGCGGCGCGGCGAGACGCTGCGCGTGGAGGTGTGGGACACCGGCATCGGCATCGCGCCGGAGATGACCAGCGAGATCTTCGAGGAGTTCACCCAGATCGGCAACCCCGAGCGCGACCGCACGCAGGGCCTGGGCCTGGGGCTGGCGATCGTCAAGCGGCTGTCGCGCCTACTGGGCCACCCGGTGGGCGTGCGCTCGATCCCCGGGCAGGGGTCGGTGTTCTGGGTGGACGTGCCAGCGGTGCCCTCGGCCCGGCCGCGCGCCGCCACGGCCCCCGCCATCGCCGCCGCCGCCGCGCACCGCGGCACCATCGTGCTGATCGACGACGAGCCGGTGGTGCTGTCCAGCCTGCGCGCGCTGCTGATGGGCTGGGGCTACGAGGTGGTCGCCGCCACCTCGGCGGCGGAGGCGGTGGCACTGCTGCGGGCGTGGCCGAAGCCGCCCAGCATCATCCTGGCCGACTACCGCCTGCGCGAGGGGCACACCGGCACCGAGGCGATCCGCGACCTGTGCCAGCTCTACCATCAGGTGATCCCCAGCATCATCATCACCGGCGACACCGCGCCCGAGCGCCTGCGCGAGGCGGAGGCCAGCGGAATCAGCGTGCTGCACAAGCCGGTGACGCCGCCGGTGCTGCTGAACGCGCTGACCGAGACCATCGGCAGTGCCTGAAGGGAATAGCCGCACGCCGCGCGGGGCCTGACCTCCGGCCCGGGACCTATGCGGGACGGCGCGGCGCTAGCGCCTTTTGCCGGCTGGGCAACACGCCCCCGCGCCGCTTACAAGCGGTGCGCGAAAAACCCCCGGCAAGGAGGCCCCGTGACCCGCCTGTACTGCGCCTGCTGCGGCCGCCCCTTCGAACGGAAGACCCGGCGCGGCCCCGCACCGCTCTACTGTTCCGACGACTGCCGCCGGCAGATCGCCGTGCGGCGCCGGATGTGGAGCCGGGCCGCGGAACGCCCGCCGGAGCGGCCGGGGAATCGCGACCGGCCGAACCTGGCGGCGTAAGCCCCCTTCCGGCCTCCGCCCGCGACGACACGGCCTTTGCCAGCGGGCACGGGACACGGCATCATCGACGGCAATCGACAAGCAACCGGGGGAGAAACACGCATGAGCGGCCGTATCACGACCGAGCGCCAGGGGCGCGTCCTGGTCGTCACCATGGACGACCCGGCCACCCGCAACGCGCTGGGCGCCGACATGATGGCGCAGGGCCGCGAGGCGATCGACCTCGCCATCCAGGACGACGGCATCGCCGCCGTTGTGCTCGCCGGGGCGGGCGGTGCCTTCAGTTCCGGCGCCCACCTGTCGCGCCTGTACAACCACCGCAGCAAGGCCCGCTTCGAGAACCGCGACGGGATCGAGCGCTTCCATGGCTGGGTCCGCGCCATGCGCGACTGCCCCAAGCCGATCATCGCCGCCGTCGAGGGGCCGGCCGCGGGCGCCGGCTTCGCGCTGGCGCTGGCGTCGGACCTGATCGTGGCATCGGAGGACGCCGAGTTCATGACCGCCTACCTGCGCGTCGGCCTGACCGCGGACGGCGGCATCTCCGCCTCCTTCGCGCGCGCCATCCCGCCGCAACTGGCCGCCGAGTTCATGTTCGAGGGCGGGCGCATCGGCGCGCAGCGCCTGCACACGCTGGGCGTGGTCAACCGCCTCACCCCGCCCGGCCAGGCTCTGGCCGAGGCGGTGGCGTGGGCCGGCCGGCTGGCCGAGGGGCCGCGGGTGGCGATGGGCCGCGCCAAGCGGCTGATCGACTCCGCCTACGGATCGATCGCCGCCCAACTGGGCCGCGAGAGCGACCAGTTCGTCGAGGCCCTGCACCACGAGGAAGCCAGCGAAGGCATCGCCGCGTTCTTCGAGAAGCGCGAGCCGAAGTTCGGGGGGGAATAGGTCATCAAGGGCCGGGGGAGGAGCAACGGCGTTTCCGGAACGCCGTTGCCTTTACGCGCCCTTTCCGTCATGGCCGGGCTTGTCCCGGCCACCCGCGCGCCTGGACCTTTGTCGACGTTCGAGCGCGTGGATGCCCGGGACAAGCCCGGGCATGACGGCATAGGAGGCGTTCAGATCAATCGGAAAGAACCGCTGTAGCGTCACGCCCACAGGGTGTCGGTGTCGGCGCTGGTGGACTGGCCGACGAGGCCGACCGCCCTCTGCGGCATGGCGAGGCCGAGAAGCTCGCCGCCCAGGCCGAAGCGCAGGTCGTCGACCACCTCGTGCACCGCCGCCTGATCCGGGTCGTCCAGGTCGATGGCGTCGAGCGCCGTCTGCGCCTCCGTCAGGGTCGCGCGCTGCGCGGTGTCCAGCGCCAGGAAGCCGGTGTCGGCCAGCGTGTGCAGGTCGTCCGCGTGCTCGCTCAGCGCGGCGAGACCGGCGTCGGACAGCTTTGTGAAGTCCTCCACCAGCACGTCGCAGAGGTCGTCGGCGACCGTGTCCAGCGTCTCCTGCTCCGCCGTGGAGACCGTGCCGTCGGCGTAGATGGTGTTCATGGAGTCGAGCACGCTCTGCAGGCGCGTGGTCGTCTCGGCCGACAGGTTGTCGCCCTCGTACTCTAGGAACTCCTCGATCTTGTGCACCGCCTTGGCCATGGCGGTGGGGAACAGCGTGTCGGCGCCGCCGTCGCCGAGTGTCCTGTCGCCGTGCTCCGCGATGGAGCGCAGGTCGCGGATCGTGCCTTCCAGGTGGCGGACGTAGTCCTGCGGCAGTTCGGTGCCGCCGGCCGCGACCACCTCGTCCAGCGCGTCGGCGATCGTGTCGAAGCGCGTCGCGGCGGTGCCCGTGGCGGTGAAGCCGCCGTCGGTCAGCACGTCGTCCACCCACGACGACACGGATTCGATCTGCGGCGGGCCGCCGGCGCCGTGCCCTTCCCCACCATGACCGCCGCCCGGACCGCCGCCCGGACCACCCTGGGCGCCACCCTGGGCGCCGGGGCCACCCTGGGCGCCACCCTGGCCACCGAAGCCGGACTGGCCGCCCGTTCCGCCCTGGACGCCGGTGGTGGTGGGGCGGGTCATGCTCATCGTCGCCATGGCTTATCTCCTCTCGGTTTGTCTTGGTGGGAAGTTTTCCCACATCACAAGAGCAAGATTGCGTGGGAAATTTTCCCGCGTCAACCGGAAAAGTGCATGTGCGACGGCCCATGGTGCGTTATTCTGTGGGCAGATATCCCACGGCCAAATGAGGCGGCGAGACCATGGACCCAGCGACGAAAGGCACGGACCCGGCGGTGGGCGGCCCACCGCCCGCGGTCCTGGCGGCCGTCCGGCGGCTGCTGGGGCCGCTGGCGCGCGTGCTGATCCACTTCGGCATCACCTTTCCCACCCTGTCCGGCCTGCTGAAGACCGTGTACGTCGAGGTGGCGGAGCGTGATTTCGCGCTGCCCGGCAAGCCGATGACCGACAGCCGCGTTACCTTGCTGACCGGCGTTCACCGCAAGGACGTCAGCCGCATGCGCGCTCCCGGCGAGGCGGCGGCCGACGTGGCGCCGGTGTCGCCGTCCCTGGGCGCGCAGGTGCTGGGCGGCTGGCTGGCGCTCGCCGAATATCGCGCGCCGGACGGCGCGCCCCGCCCCCTGCCGCGCGCCGGCGAGGGATCGTTCGAGACGCTGGTCGCCGGCATCAGCAAGGACATCCGCCCGCGCGCCCTGCTGGACGAGCTGCTGCACGCCGGGCTGGTGCGCGAGCGCGCCGACGGGCTGCTGGAGCTGGTGGTGTCCGCCCACCTGCCGCGCGGCGACCTGGACAAGACGGCCTATTATTTCGGCCGCAACCTGGCCGACCACGTGGCCGCGGCCGGCGCCAACCTGACCGGCGCCGCGCCGCGCCACCTGGAGCGCGCGATGTTCCACGACGGGCTGTCGCAGGCCTCGGTCGAGACGCTGCGCGCCGAGGCGGAGCGCAAGGGGATGGAGCTGCTGGTCCACCTCAACGCGCTGGCCACCGAGCTGGCGACGCGCGACGCGCGCGCGGGCACCGGCGGGCATCGATTCACAACCGGCCTTTACCTGTACGACGGGCCGGACGACAGCGGGGGGACGGGATCATGAGACGCATCGCACGGGTCCTGGCCCCGCTCCTGCTGCTGGCCGCCGCGTGCGGCGGACCGGTGGGACAAAGCGCCGACCAGAGAATTGGCGACAAGGGAATCGGCGGAACCGGAATCGCGGTCACCGACAAGGGCATCGGCGGCACGGGGATCGCCGTGACCGACAAGGGGATCGGCGGGACCGGCATCGTCGGCACCGTCACCGCCTTTGGCAGCATCTGGGTCAACGGGCTGGAGGTCGAGGTGCCGGCCGCCACCGCCGTGCGGGTGGAAGGCCGGCCGGCCACGGCCGACGCCCTGCTGCTGGGCCAGACGGTCGCCGTCGCCGCCGGGCCGGGTGGGCCGACCGGGCTGGAGGCGCGCTCGGTCGAGGTGCGCTACGCCGTGGCCGGCCCGGTCGAGGCGGCGGGCGACGACCGGCTGACGGTGCTGGGCCAGCGCGTGAACCTGGACGGCGCGCTGACGGCGGCGGAACCGAAGCCGGGCGCCTGGGTGGCGGTGAGCGGCCTGCGCCGGCCGGACGGCACCATCGCCGCCGGGCGCATCGACCCGTGGGACGCGGCGCGCGGCTGGCTGCTGCGCGGCGCGCTGGAGACGGCCGACGCCGCGACGGCGACGGTGGCCGGCCGGACGCTGCGCCGCGCCACCGGCGACGCGCTTCCAGAGGCCGGCGCCATGGTGCGCGCCACGGGCCGGGTGGACCGCGGCGGCGCGCTGGTGCTGGAGTCGGCCACGGCCGACCCGCAGAACCCCTTCGGCGCGGCGGTGCGGGCATTGTCGGTGGAGACGTTCGTCGGGGGTGCGCGCGTGGTGGTGGACGGCGCGGTCGATGCCCGCGGCGGCGTGCAGGGGGCGCGCAGCCGCCCGGCGCCGGGCATCGGCCAGGCGCGCGGCCCGCAGGGCAGCCCTCAGGGCGGCCCGCCGGGCCAGGGGCCGGCGGCCGGGCCGGCGGCGGGTGCCGCCGCTGGAACCGAGGGCGCGCCGGCCGGGCCGGGCGCGGCGGCGGGTGCGGCGGGGCTCGGCGCCGGTCCGGGCATGGGCGCGGGCATGGGCGCGGGCCGGGGGCCGGGCGGCGGCCCCGGCGGTGGACCGGGTGGCGGGCGCGGCGGTGGAGGCGGCGGGCGCGGCGGGCGGTGAGGTGGGGATGAGGCGGGGGTTGGCGCCAAGCGCCACCCCCCGGAATTCGGCCGGAAAACGCGAAAGGCCGGCGCAGAGGCCGGCCTTTGGTGTCGCATCGATAATCCCGCGAGGGAGAATGGAGCGGGCGAAGGGATTCGAACCCTCGACCCCAACCTTGGCAAGGTTGTGCTCTACCCCTGAGCTACGCCCGCGCTCCGTACATCGCCGCACAGCCCCTGAAAGGGTCCGTCCGACGGCGTGCGGCGGACTATACAGCGCAGCCGTCGCAATGCAAGCCCGATGTTGCGTTTTTTCGCAGCCCCTGGACGCACCCCCGGAAGCCACGGTAAAAGCGCTGCATGGCCCACACCGCGCACGCCCATTCCGAGCCCCTGCCGACCTCGCCGGAGCAGCTTCTGGCGCGGCTGGACGAACTCGGCATCCGCACCGTCACGCACGCCCACCCGCCGCTGTTCACCGTGGAGGAGAGCAAGGCGCTGCGCGGCGAACTGCCGGGCGGGCATTGCAAGAACCTGTTCCTCAAGGACAAGAAGGACCAGCATTGGCTGGTCGTGGCGCTGGAGGACGCGCCGGTGGCGCTGAACAGCTTCGACAAGGTCATCGGGTCGGCCCGGCTGTCCTTCGCCTCGGCCGAGCGGCTGTGGGCGCGGCTGGGCGTCCGGCCGGGATCGGTGACGCCCTTCGCCCTGATCAACGACACCGACCGCGCGGTCAACGTCGTGCTGCAGAAGGCGATGCTGGAGCACGACCCGCTGAACTACCACCCGCTGCTGAACGACCGCACCACGGCGATCCGGCCGGACGACCTGCTGCGCTTCATCCGCGCCTGCGGGCACGAGCCGCGAATCGTGGATTTCGGCCGGCACGGATGAGGCCGGCAATCTTGTTTCGCGCGCACACCGCGCTCATGTAAACGGACAGTCTGGAAAAGGGATACTGCACGCCATGTTCTCGCCCCCGCCCGCCAACAACGGCAACGCCCCGATGTCCGCCGCCGCCGGTGCCGACCTCATCAAGGAAGGCTCGGACCGCACCTTCATGGCCGACGTGATCGAGGCATCGCGGTCGGTGCCGGTCATCGTCGATTTCTGGGCACCGTGGTGCGGCCCCTGCAAGCAGCTCGGCCCGGCGCTGGAAAAGGCCGTGCGCGCCGCCAAGGGCGCCGTGCGGATGGTCAAGATCGACACCGACCAGCACCCGATGATCGCCCAGCAGCTGCGCGTGCAGTCGATCCCGGCCGTCTACGCCTTCTTCCAGGGCCGCCCGGTGGACGGCTTCGTCGGCGCGCTGCCGGACTCGCAGATCAAGACCTTCGTGGACCGCCTCGTCAAGCTGGCCGGGGCCGGCGGCGCCGGGTCCGGTGCCGAGGAGATGCTGGAGGAGCTGCTGGCGCACGCCAAACAGGCGCTCGACGCCGGCGACGTGCAGACGGCGGCCGAGGTGTACAACCAGATCCTCGAGGCCGACCCGGAGAACGCCCCCGCCTACGCCGGGCTGGTGCGCTGCCTGATCGCCGCCAAGGATCTGGCGCAGGCCAAGGAGATGATCGCCGCCGCGCCGGAGTCGATCGCCAAGGACAAGGACCTGCTGGCCGCCAAGAGCGCCATCGAGGTGGCCGAGCAGACGCAGAACGTCGGCCCCATCGCCGAGCTGATGGAGAAGGTGGCGCACGACAAGAACGACCATCAGGCGCGCTTCGACCTCGCCATGGCGCTGTACGCCGCCGGCAAGCGCGAATCGGCGGTGGACGAGCTGCTGGAGCTGGTGCGCCGCGACCGCACCTGGAACGAGGACGCCGCGCGCAAGCAACTGGTGAAGCTGTTCGAGGCCTTCGGCCCGACCGACCCGCTCACCATCTCGGCCCGCCGCCGCCTGTCGTCGGTGCTGTTCAGCTGAGTTCGCGTGCCGGGCCGCGTTCGCGCGGCCCGGCATCGCCCCCGCTGGAAGGCACGGGGCCGAAAGCATGGACGGTGCCTGTTCGCCTCCCCCACCGGCCCTATATTCGTCGGCATGAGCCGAACGCCTTTCGAACCCAACCTCGACCGCCTGCCGCGCGAGATCCCCGTGTTCCCGCTGTCGGGCGTGCTGCTGCTGCCGCGCGGACGGCTGCCGCTGAACATCTTCGAGCCGCGCTACCTGGCCATGGTCGAGGACGCGCTGGCCGGCGATCGCATGATCGGCATGATCCAGCCGACCGACCCGGCCTCGCGCGCCAAGGCGCCGGCGCTCTATGAGACCGGCTGCGCCGGGCGCATCACCGCCTTTTCCGAAACCGACGACGGCCGGTTCCTGATCACGCTGACCGGCGTGTGCCGCTTCTCCGTCCTGCGCGAGTTGCCGATGGCGGACGGCGGCTATCGCCGCGTGGCGCCGGCGTGGGAGCGTTTCGCCGCCGACCTGCAGGCGGACGAGGCCGATGCCGCCGGCACCTTGGACCGCGAGCGGCTGACCGCCGGGCTGAAGTGCTATTTCAAGGCGCACGGCATCTCGGCCAACTGGGAGCACATCGAGTGCACCCCGGACGAGCGGCTGGTGACGTCGCTGGCCATGGTCTGCCCGTTCGAGGCGTGCGAGAAACAGGCGCTGCTGGAGGCGCCCGACCTCGCCGAACGCGCGAAGCTCTTGATCGCGCTGATCGAGATGGCCATTCTCGACGGCCGGGAAGGCGACCGCACGTCGCACCGCCACTGATCACTACGAGGCAGGCCAGGAACATGAGCGCACACGGCCCCGAAGAGACATCGAACGAGGGCAAGAATCAGGCGCGGGTCGATCCCAAGCTGCTGGAAATCCTCGTCTGCCCGCTGACCAAGGGGCCGCTGCGTTACGACGCGCAGGCGAACGAGCTGATCAGCGACCGCGCCGGGCTGGCCTACCCGATCCGCGACGGCATCCCGATCATGCTGATCGACGAGGCCCGCCGCATCGACGAACACACCGGAAAGGCTGGCTGATGAGTGTCGAAGCCAAAATGGACCAGGACGACCGGGGCACGAAGCACTGGCCGACCGAAGTGCGCCTCAAGCAAGAGGAAAAGCGCCTGGAGATCGACTTCGACGACGGCAAGTCCTTTTCCTATCCGGCCGAATACCTGCGCGTGCTCAGCCCGTCGGCCGAGGTGCAGGGGCACGGGCCGGGGCAGAAGATCACCCAGTGGGGCAAGCTGCACGTCGGCATCATGCGGCTGGAGACGGTGGGGCGCTACGCCCTGAAGATCGTCTTCGACGACCTGCACGACAGCGGCATCTACACCTGGAACTACCTGTACGAACTGGGCCAGGACCAGGAGCGGCTGTGGGCCGAATACCTCGCGGAGATCGAGGCCAAGGGCTTCAGCCGCGAACCGAGGGTGCGGTGGTCGTCGAGCGAGGGGTAATACGCGACCTCGACACCATCGTCGTCTACGACCTGGAATACACGGCCTGGGAGGGCTCGCACGCGCGCCGCTGGAGCGGGCCGGGCGAGCACCGGGAGCTGGTGCAGATCGGCGCCGTGCGTGTGCACCCCGGCGCCGGCTTCGCCGAATCGGCGGCACTCTCGCTGCTGGTGAAGCCGCGCATCAACCCGCGGCTGAGCGCGTATTTCACGAACCTGACCGGCATCACCCAGGCCGCGCTGGACGCGGACGGGGTGGCGTTCGCCACGGCGATGGAGCGCTTCGCCGGATTCCTTGAGGGGGCGGCGCTGGCGCTCGCCAACGGCATCGACCACGACGTGCTGGTGGAGAACGGTCGCCTGCACGGCCTGCCCCTGCCCTTCCCCGATGGCGTGTTCGTCAACGTGGCGCCGCTGCTGCGCGCGGCGGCTGGCGGCGAGGCGACGGTGTCCAGCGGCGCGCTGCACCGGCATTTTCCCGGCGTGCCCGAGTTGCCGGCGCACGACGCGCTGTCGGACGCGCGGATGGTGGCGATGGCGGTGAAGCATGTGGTGGAGGCCGGGACACCGTGACGCCCTGACGCACCCGCCGGGCGAGTTCACCCTTGCGCATTCGCCTAAAATTTTATACAAAAGAGATGCGAATGCGGTTTACCGCCGCGGCGTTCCGAAGGGAGGCGGAGACATCATGACCTCGACGGATTGGTTCGACCAGCGTCTCGCCCAGCGGCAATGGGCGGCCCGGCAGCGGCTGGCGTCGCGCAGCCTGGAGCAGGTCCGCAAACGCCGGCGGTGGCTGCGCGACATGGCGCGGGCGGCGCTGGCGGTCTCGCTGATCCTGCTGGCGGTCCTGGTGGTCGAGATCGGCCGCAAGGTGATCACGGTCACGTCACACACCGCCGCGGCCATCCCCGTGGCAGAGTGGTCCCTGCCGGGTTAAGGACACCGCCCCCAGCCCAGCCCCTCTTCCGTCCGGTCCGGACGGGTCCCTCCTTTGGCCAGGCTCCGGATACCGGCGGCCCGAACGGAGGAGGGGTCGGGCTGGGGGTGGTTGCTTCACCCGGCTTCCCCCGTCACATCGCCGCCAGCACGCCCTCCAACTCCCGCACCGTCTCGATGCGGCGGTAGCCGTTCTCGGGCGGGTCGGCGTGTTCGTGGGCCCAGGTCAGGTGGTAGGGGACATGCACGGCATGCCCGCCGATGGCCAGAACCGGCAGCACGTCGGAGCGCACCGAGTTGCCGACCATCACGAACCGCGACGGCTCCACGCCGTGCCGCTCCAGGATCCGGCGGTAGGTGTCGGGGTCCTTTTCGCTGACGATCTCGACCGCCTGGAAACGCTCGGCAAGGCCGGAGCGGGCCACCTTGCTTTCCTGATCGAACAGGTCGCCCTTGGTGATCAACAGCAGGCGGTGGCGGGACGACAGCCGCTCCACCACCTCGGCCACGCCGTCCAGCAGGTCCACCGGGTGCTCCAGCATCGCCTTGCCGAAGTCCACGAGGCTGCGCAGCGCGCGCGGGTCGACCTGCGCGTCGGTGATGTCGATCGCCGTCTCGATCATGGACAGCACGAAGCCCTTGATGCCGTAGCCGTAGAACCGCAGGTTCGCGCGCTCGGTATCGAGCAGGCGGCGGTCGAGGTCGGCCGGGTCCACCGCGTGCGCCAGCAGGGCGCGGAAGCGGTCCTGCGTCATCGAGAACAGCGATTCGTTGTGCCAGAGCGTGTCGTCCCCATCAAAACCGATGGTGTCGACGGCGATGGTGTCGATCATGGAGGGCCCGTGCCGGTGGAGGTAGCGGGATCGAAGAGGTAGGCCCTCCTTGGCGGACTGGCAAGCGGCTGCCCATCTATGAAGAAGCGACGACCGGGGGAGGCCCATGGAGCACGACATCCGCGACTACGACATCCGCGCGGGCATCGCCGCCCTGCCGCACAGCCCCATCGCGCTGATCGCCGAATACGGGCGCGACCGCGCGGGGCTGATCCCGCTGTGGTTCGGCGAGGGCGACGTGCCGACGCCGGAGGTGGTGAGCGAGGCCGGCATCCGCGCCATCCGCGACGGCGACGTCTTCTACACCCACCAGCGCGGCCTGCCCCGCCTGCGCGAGGCGCTGTCGGCGTATCTGGGCCGGGTGCACGGCGTGCCCGTGGGCGTGGACCGCATCACCGTCACCTCGTCCGGCATGACCGCCATCATGAAGACCATGCAGACGCTGATCGATCCGGGCGACGAGGTCGCCATCGTCAGCCCGATCTGGCCGAACGTCACGGCGTCGGTGAAGGTGATGGGCGGGGTGCCGCGCGCCGTGCCGATGCGCCTGGGCAACCAGGGCTGGAATCTGGACCTGGACGAACTGTTCGACGCCTGCGGGCCGCGCACGCGGGCCATCTTCATCAACTCCCCCGGCAACCCGACCGGCTGGATGATGGAGCGGGACGACATGCGCCGCGTGATGGACTTCGCGCGGGAGCGCGGGCTGTGGGTGATCTCCGACGAGGTCTACGCCCGCCTCGTCTACGACCGGCCGGCGGCGCCGTCCTTCGTGGAGGTGGCGGAGCCGGACGACACGCTGATCGTCGTCAACAGCTTCTCCAAGAACTGGGCGATGACCGGCTGGCGGCTGGGCTGGATCGTGGCGCCGCCGGCGCTGGGGCCGGTGCTGGAGAACCTTGTGCAGTACTCCACCTCCGGCACGCCGGCCTTCGTGCAGCACGCCGGCATCGCCGCGCTGGAGCACGGCGAGCCCTTCCTGGTGGAAATGGTGGAGCGCTGCCGTCAGGCGCGCGACGTGGTGTGCGCGGCGCTGGACCGGCTGCCCAACGTGCACTCCACCTGCCCGCCGGCCGCCTTCTACGCCTTCTTCCGCGTGGACGGCGAGCGCGACAGCGTGGCGCTCGCCCAGCGCATCATCGACGAAGCGGCGGTGGGCCTCGCCCCCGGCACCGCGTTCGGCGAGGGCGGCGAGGGCTACCTGCGCCTGTGCTTCGCCTCGCGGTTGGATCGCGTGGAGGAAGCCATGGCGCGGATCACGCGGGTGTTGGGGTAGAACAGCACACGCCCGATCTTTGTCGTCATCCCCGCGCAGGCGGGGCAGGGCTCCGACCTCCGGTTACCGTATCGGCTGGGGAGGAGGATGGGGACACGGATGGACACGGATGCCGGTCGCAAGAGTACCCGTCATGCCCGGCCTTGTGCCGGGCACCCACGCACTCCGACCAATCCAAGGAACGTGGATGACCGGGACTGGGCCCGGCCACCCACGGGCTCGGGACTTCCGGGAAAGCGCCGGGTGCGTGGGTGCCCGGGACTGGGCCCGGGCATGACGAGTACTCTTGCGGAAGACGTCTCTGCTCTTACGGACAACGTCTCTGCCGGGATCGTCATCAGACAGGTTCTCAGAATTCGGCACGGGCGACAACTGCCGTGCCCGTGACGCTCCCTCTGCCCCGCTGTGACAACGCGGCGGCAGCCATCGGGAATCCTCACACCGGACATGATCTTTCGGCGGTGGTCCGCCGTTCGTTATAGGCGTAATTATCTTTCCATCGAAGGACGGGGCGCGGCGGCCGGACACGCAACAGGCACGGCGGCCCCCCGGCATAAGAACAGGACACCACCATGGCTACGGCTCTGCATTCGGCCCACACGGGCCGGGGCTCCCTCGGTTATGCGCTTTCGCACACCGTCGAGCACCTCTTCGACACGCTGTCCGTCTGGCACCAGCGGATGGTCACCCGCCACGAGCTCGCCCAGCTCGACGAGCGCATGCTGCGCGACATCGGCATCTCCCGCCTGGACGTCGAGGGCGAGGTTTCCAAGCCGTTCTGGCGCGCATGACGCCGGCACGACGCCACGAATGAGGCCGCTTCCCCCAGGGGACGCGGCCTTTTTCATGTGGGCCGGTACCCGGCCATGATGTACAGCAGCGCCATCAGCGCATCGGCGCCGACGTAGGTGTCGATCAGGTGGACACCGACGAGCACCAGCCCGCACACCACGAAAACCGCCGCGCCGCCGACGATCCGCCGCAGGACCACCAGGACGAACCACAGCGCCAGCAGAAGGGCGAAGCCCAAGGCCAGTCCGATAAGGGTTCCCAGAATCATGGCGCCACCATCTTGAACCGGAAAAGGCCGCTTCCCCCAGGGAAAGCGGCCTTCTTCGTGTCCGGGAGGGACGAGGTCGTCAGATGCAGTGCTGCTCCAGCGGCGCGAAGCCGTTGAAGGCCACGGCCGAGTAGGTCGTGGTGTAGGCGCCGGTGGCGTGAATGCGCACGCGGTCGCCGGGCTTCAGGTCCAGCGGCAGCTTGTACTCCGCCCGCTCGTACATCACGTCGGCGCTGTCGCAGGTCGGGCCGGCGAGGATCACCTGCTCGGTCTCCTCCGTGCGGTCGCCCAGCACCTCGATCGGGTACTGGATCGCCTCGTCCATCGTCTCGGCCAGCCCGCCGAACTTGCCGATGTCCAGGTAGACCCAGCGCTTCGTGTCCTCGGCCGACTTGCGGCTGACCAGCACCACCTCGCTCTCGATGATGCCGGCGTTGCCGACCATGCCGCGGCCGGGCTCGACGATCGCCTCGGGCAGGTGGTTGCCGAAGTGGCGGCGAAGGCTGTCGAAGATGGCCTGGCCGTATGCGGCCGTCTCCGGCACGTCGGAGCGGTAGCGGGTCGGGAAGCCGCCGCCCAGGTTGATCATGCCGAGGTCGACGCCCAGCACCTCCAGCTCGCGGAACAGCATCGCCACCTCATGGATGGCGAGATCCCACTGCATCAGGTCCTTCTGCTGGGAACCGACGTGGAACGACACGCCCCACGGCTCCACGTCCATGTCGCGGGCCTTCAGCAGCAGCTCGCGCGCCATCTTCAGGTCGCAGCCGAACTTGCGCGACAGCGGCCACTCGGCCCCTTCGCCGGAGGTGAGGATGCGGCAGAACACGCGCGAGCCGGGGGCGGCGCGGGCGATCTTCTCCAGCTCCGCCTCGCTGTCGAAGGCGAACAGGCGCACGCCCAGCTCGTAGGCGCGGCGGATGTCCGCTTCCTTCTTGATGGTGTTGCCGTAGGAGATGCGCTCCGGCGTGCAGCCGGCCGCCAGGACCATCTGGATCTCCGGCACCGAGGCGGTGTCGAAGGCGGAGCCGAGACGGGTCAGCAGCGCCAGGACGTCCGGCGCCGGGTTGGCCTTCACGGCGTAGAAGATGCGGGCGTCGGGCAGCGCCTCGGCCAGATCGTGGTAGTTGCGCTCGACGACATCGAGGTCGAGGACGAGGCACGGGGTTTGCGGACGTCGCTCCTCGAAGAAGCGCGCAATCTTATCGGTCATCCCAGTCTCCCGGACGGATGATTATGGACGCACAGACTCTGTGTGTGGGGTCGGGTACGGAGCGGCCGAACGCGCGAAGCAGACCGAAAACTGCCGGTCAGGCGTTCAGGCCGCCCATACTGGACGACGTCCGTGTATCCGGACTGGTCGGAACGGAGAGTGTTCGGAGCCGGGTGGGCAGCGTGGGCCCACCGACAACAACATGAACCATCGTAACCTCCAAATCGCCGCCTTGCTTAAGGGACGGTCGGAAATCACGCGTTACGTCGTTGCATAACCACAGTCGCCAGAGACAGCGAGGGCGGGCCAGCGGCACGTGCGCTTGCGAGTTCGCGTTACATAGAGCGAACGGCCGGCGCTGAAAAGGGAAAAATTCGCACCCCGGCAAAAAAATTGAGCGGCGCCCCGCGAACGCACATGTGTCGTGACAAAAAGGAGTAATTTCATGGACTTAGGCACGGAGCTCGGGGCCGGGGAGATCGCGGTGCGGATGCTGCTGGCGGTGCTGTGCGGGACCGTGCTGGGTTTCGACCGGGAGGCGCGCGGCAAGGCGGCGGGCCTGCGCACGCAGACGCTGGTGTCGCTGAGCGCCGCGGCCACGACTCTGGTGGCCCTTCAGATGTACGCCGACGTGGCGAGGGCCGGTCACGGCGGCGACGTCGACCCGACCCGCGTCATCCAGGGGCTGGCGCAGGCCATCGGCTTCATCAGCGCCGGGGTGATGTTCCAGAGGGGCGTCAATGTGCGCGGCGTCACCACCGCGGCGGTGATCTGGATGGCCGGCGCCCTGGGCATCGCCTGCGGCGCCGGGCTCTACTGGGTGGCGGGGGTGGGGCTGGGGCTGAGCGTCCTGGTGTCGGTCGGCTTCACCTGGGTGGAGCGGCGCCTGTTCCCGGAGGGAGCGTCGGAGGAGGACTGATACGGTCGGCGCCTGAAGGCGCCGTCCGCATCACCCTCTCGCCCCTTGCTGCGCAAGGGGCTGTCGGGTTTGACCGGCGGCGCTCAATGAAAGCGATCAAGCGCCGCCGGTATGACGAGCAGCCGGTACGCCGCCGCCGCGCCCAGCGCCACCAGCGCGACGGCGCCCATCATCGGCCGCGACGTGCCGTCGTGCAGGTGGCCGACCAGGATGCCCACCGCCGCCGCCACACCCATCTGCGCGAAGCCCAGCAGCGCCGAGGCCAGCCCCGCCATGGTGGGGTACGGCCCGACGGCGCCCGCCATCGCGTTGGGCAGCGTCAGCCCGGCGCCCACGTTGAAGACGAACAGCGGCAGCACGATGGCCGGCACGGTGACGACGCCACCCCACGCCAGCCCCGCCCCCACCAGCCCGCCCGCGACCGATATGGCCGTGCCCAGGCGCACCATGCGGTGGCCGCCCACCCGCGGCGTCAGCCGCCCGGCCAGGAAGCTGCCCGCCGTGTAGCCCGCCACGACCACGGCGAAGCTGAAGCCGTAGGCGGCCGGCGACAGGCCGACGCGCTCGATCAGCACGAAGGAGGAGCCGGAAATGAAGGCGAAGATGCCGCTGTAGGTGCACGCCGAGGTGAGCGCATGCCCACCGAAGCCCCGGTCGCGGAACAGGCGCAGGTAGTTGGTGAGGAGGCGCGACGGCCGCAGCGCCTCGGCGTCGCGGTGCGTGTTGGTCTCGCCCAGCAGCAGCAGCGTCGCCGTCAGCACCGCCCCGGCGACGGCGACCAGCGCCACGAAGTTGGCGCGCCAGCCGAACGCCTGCGTCAGCGCGCCGCCCAGCACCGGGCCGACCGCCGGGGCCAGCGTCATCGCCATGGACATGTAGGCCAGCACGGTGGCCGCCCGGTCGCGCCCGAACACGTCGCGCACCACCGCGCGCGCCACCACCGGCCCGCAGCACGCCCCCACCGCCTGGAAGAAGCGCGCGACGATGAGCTGGCCGATGCCGTCGGCGAAGACGCAGGCGACGCTGGCCACCAGATAGACGAGAATGCCGCCGATCAGCGCCGGCCGCCGCCCGAAGCGGTCGGACACCGGCCCGTAGACGAGCTGCGACACGGCGAAGCCGACCAGGAACACGGACAGCGTGAGCTGCACGGTGGCGATGTCGGTGCCGAAGATGGCGACCAGCGACGGCAGCGCCGGCAGGTAGAGGTCCGTCGACAGCGGCCCGAAGGCGACGAGCGCCGTCAGCAGAACGCGGATGACCAGGGAATCGGAACGGGGCATGGGGACGCGGCAACCGGAGATGGGCCGGCACTATAGCCGCGCATCGCCGTACGACAGAAGCGTCGCGGCCCCTCACCCGTAGCGCAGCAGCCGCGCGCCGTTGGCGCGCAGCCAGGCGCGCGGGCCCTTGACGTCGGCGGTCAGGCCGGCGCACAGCGCCCAGAAGCGGGCGGAGTGGTTCATCTCCTTCAGGTGCGCCACCTCGTGCGCGACCACGTAGTCGAGCACCGCCTCCGGTGTCAGGATCAGCCGCCAGGAGAAGGACAGCCGGCCGGTGGACGAGCAACTGCCCCAGCGCGAGCGCGTGTCGCGCACCGTCACCGCCGCGACGCGGGCGCCGAGGCGCGCGGCCTTGGCGCGGGCGCGGGTGGCCAGCTCACGCTTGGCCTCGGCGGCCAGGAAGTCGCGCACGCGGCGCGCCACATGCTCCGGCTGGCCGCCCACCAGGAGGGCGCCGTCCTGGCACCGGGTGCCGCCGCGCAGGTCCGGCACGTGGCGCACCACGTGATCGACGCCCAGCACCGGCACCACCGCGCCGTCGGCGAACGGCAATTGCGGCGGCAGCGCGGCGAGTCGCTCGCGCACCCAGCCGTCGTGACGGGTGACGAAGCGCTGGATCTCGCGGTCCGGCAGGCCGACGGGGACGACCACCTGGATCAGGCCGCGCCCGGCGTCCACCCGCAGCGTCATCCGGCGCGCGCGCGCACTCTCCCGCAGTTCCAGCGGAACCGGCAGGCCGGCGATGGCGAGGGCGCGGGGGGGCGTGCGACGATTCGTCATGGTTCCTTTATAGACCGGTGCGCGGGGCGCATGCCAGCGGGTCCCGCAAGGGTGCCGGGGCATCGCTGCGCGGTGCACGCGACGTTGTCTCGACACTCGTGATAAATGTCACATTTGACTCGGCAGGGAATGTCACAGAATAGTCCCGCCTCAGTTTTCCACCGGAGCCGGGTTGCCGTGGACAAGCATAGCCAAGACGCATCCAACGAAAGTCATAATACTGACGTCGGCGCGGAGCAGCGGCGCGCCAACATGACCCGCCTGATCGCAACGGCCAGCCATGACCTGCGCCAGCCGTTCCAGGCCATGCAGCTGTTTCACCACCTGCTGATGGGCCGCATGCCCGACACCTCCTCGCGCGAGCTGTGCGAGAAGATGGGCGAGGCGTCGCAGTCGTGCGAGGCGATGGTCCGCGCGCTGCTGGACGTGCTGTCGCTGGAAGCCGGGCTGGTGACGGCGGCGCCGCGCGCCTTCCCGGTGGACGACGTGCTGGGCCGCCTGCAGCAGGAGTTCGACCCGAAGGCCGACGCCAAGGGGCTGCGTCTGGCGGTGCGGCCGGCCGGCGTGAACGTCCGCAGCGATCCGGACCTTCTGGAAAAGCTGCTGCACCCGCTGCTGGCCAACGCCGTGCGCTTCACGCGGAAGGGCGGCATCCTGCTGGGCGCGCGCCGGCGCGGGGCATGGCTGCGCATCGAGGTGTGGGACACCGGCACCGGCTTGGCCGAGCCCGACCTGCAATCGATCGCAGAGGAGCTGGCGACCGGCCGTTCCGACCGCCGCCGCGGCTTCGGCATCGCCATCGCCCAGCGCACGGCGGCCCTGCTCGGCCACCCGCTCGCCGTATGCTCGCGCGCCGGCAAGGGAACGGCGTTCTACGTGATGGTGCCGATCGCGGTATGAGGCGGGTTGGTTTCGTCCGTTCTCCCTGTGGATACGTCCTGGCCGGACCCAGTCCCGGCCAGGACGCACTCTCCAGGACGAAGAGATCGCTTTCGAAGCGCTCATCAACCAGGCTCTGAAAGACCCTCCCACGGCGCCGCTTGACGGTCGTCAAGACGGGACCCCACGTTCCGGGGTGTGATTGCCTCCGCACCGGAAGAACGCCCGCCATGCCGACCTCCCTGTACCTCGCCGCCGCCGTCCTGCTGTTCGTCAGCCATGCCGTGCCCTCCTGGCCGGGCGTGCGGCCGGCGCTGGTGGCGCGGCTGGGGCGGCCGGGGTTCATGGCGCTGCACTCCGTCCTGTCGCTGGCGGCGCTGGCGCTGTTCGTGGTGGCCTACCGCGATGCGGACGCCGCCGGCTTCCTGTTCACCCCCGCCGCATGGGGGCACCCGTTGGCGGTGGCGCTGATGCCGGTGGCCTTCGTGCTAATTGCCGCGCGGCTGTCCACCAAGGCCGGCGAGCCGATGTCGCCGCGCGAACCAAAGGGCATCTACCGCGTCACCCGCTTCCCCGGCTCGCTCGGGCTGCTGCTGTGGGCGGTCCTGCACCTGCAGGCGACGGGGGACGCGCGGCGCTTCGTGCTGTTTGCCACGATGGCGGCGATCGCGCTGTTCGCCATGGTGAAGAACGACTGGGTGCTGCGCCACGCCCGCGGCGCCGCCGCCCGGACGTTCCGCGAGGAGACCAGCGTCGTGCCCTTCGCCGCCATCCTGGCCGGGCGGCAGCGCTTCGTCTGGTCGGAGATCGGCTGGGGCCGGCTGCTGGCCGGGGTGGCCGCGTGGGCCCTGGTGCTGGAAGCCCACCGCTTCGTCTTCGGGGTCGATCCCCTGTATTGGGCACGCTGATGTCTTGGGCACGCTGATGGGGTCCGCCATGCCGTCCACCACACGCCTATCCGCCGAATCCCTGCTGTCCGACGCACTGCGCGCCGACCCCGCCGCCGCCGGCCGCATCGCCGGGGCGCTGGGCGCGGACAACGCGCTGAGCCGGCTGCTGAGCGCGCACCGCCTGCCGGCGTTGATCCGCCTGGACGACGCCGCCACCATCGCCGGCACGCCGGTGGAGCGGCTGATCGCCCTGGCCGAGGGCGGTGCCGGCCCGGCGCCAGCACCCTCCCCCGCCCCGCCCCCGGCCGCGAGCGCCGCCCCGGCGCACGACTGGTTCGCACAGGCCGAGGAGAACTGCGGCGCCCGCCTGGACGTCCGGCCGCTGCTGGCGCAGGGACAGGACCCGTTCGCCGCGGTCATGACCTCCGCCACCCAGGTGCCGCCGGGCGCCTTCTTCATCCTCGACGCGCCGTTCGACCCGGCGCCGCTGCGCCGCGTGCTGGCCGGCAAGGGCTTCATGTCGGTGGGACGCGAACTGGCGCCCGGCCACTGGCGCATCTGTCTGAAGCGCGAGGGCGGTGGCGCCGAGGCCCATGCCCCCGCCGCCGCCGTCCGCATGCCGGGCGAGACGTGGCGCGAGGGGGGCGCGCTGCACATCGAGGTGCGCGGCCTGGCCCCGCCGGGCCCGATGACCGCCGTCATCCGCCTGATCGAGCAGGGCGAGGCCGGACCCATCGTCGTCCACCACGACCGCGACCCCATGCTGCTCTATCCCGAGCTGGAAGAACGCGACTGGGAATGCGTCGACAAGCACACCGACGGCGGCGAGGTGCGCCTGACCCTGCGCCCGCGGGAGGCGTAGCACAGCCGACGGACACATATCTTTATATGTCGGCAACGTGACGGTGCGGGCCTGAAATCGACTTCCCCTTTGGTCTTGGCGGGCGGCGCGCTTTGCCACTATGGTTGCGGGCGCCCTCCCACCATACACTTGCGTATCGTGTTCCTCCCCCGCCACCACCCGCGTTCCTTCCGGCCACTGGCGCTGTTCGGCGCCGCCGGTCTGGCCCTGCTTTCCGGCAGTCCGGCCGCGCAACCGGCCCGGAAGACGCCCGCCGAGACGCTGCCGGCCGAGCGGCCGGGCGACGCGCGGCCGGCGCTGCCGGGGTTCACCCAGCCGCACCCCTTCGAGCTGCCGCCGCCGCCGCCGTCGGAACGGCCGCCCGCCATCGCCGGCGGCCCGCGCGTGCGGGTGACCGAGCTGCGCGTCACCGGCAACACGGCGCTGTCGGCCGAGGAACTGCGCGCCGCCGCCGCCCCGTACCTGGGCCGCGACATGGGGGCGGCCGAACTGGAGGAGTTGCGCCGCGCGCTGACCGCCGTGTACGTGCGGCGGGGCTTCATCAGCTCCGGCGTCGTGCTGCCCGACCAGACGATCCGCGACGGCGTCGTCACCATGCAGGTGGTGGAGGGCCGGCTCACCGCCATCGAGGTGAGCGGGCTGGAGCGCATGAATCCTGCCTATGTGGTGCGCCGGCTGGAGCGCCGCGCCGGGCCGCCGCTCGACATCGACGCGCTGCGCGAGGGCGTCGAGGCGCTGCTGCAGGACCCGCTGATCGACCGGCTGGACGCCCGGCTGGCGCCGGGGCTGCGGCCGGGCGAAGGGGTGCTGGCGCTGGGCGTGCGCGAGGCGCCGCTGCTGGGCGGCGGCATCACCGTGTCCAACGACCGTTCGCCGACCACCGGCGGCACGGGTGCCCGCGGCGACCTGGGCCTGCGCAACCTGAGCGGCTGGGGCGACCAGAGCTGGTTCCGTCTTGCCCGCACGCGCGGCACGACCGAGCTGGGCGCGGCGGTGGAGATGCCGGTCACGGCGCGCGACACCCGCGTGCGGCTGGCGGTGGACAGCATCAAGGCGGAAGTGGTGGAGGCGCCGTTCTCGGCGCTGGACATCGTGTCGAAGACGCGGACGCTGGAGGCCGGCATCAGCCAGCCGGTGCACCGCACGGCGACCGAGGCGGCGACGCTGGACCTCACCTTCGCCCACCGGCGCAGCGAGAACTGGCTGCTGGGCGAGCCGTTCAACTTCTCGGCCGAGGCCGACAACGGCGTGACGACGGTGAGCGTGCTGCGCGCCGCGCAATCGTGGACGACGCGCAGCACCGACACGGTGCTGGCGGCGCGCTCCACGCTCAGCCTGGGCCTGCCGGTCTTCGGCGCCACGCGCATGGAGGGGGCGGCCGACGGCCGCTTCGCCGCGTGGCTGGGACAGGTGCAGTTCGCCCGCCGCTTCGGCGACGGGGGCGTGCAGTTGGTCCTGCGCGGCGACGTGCAACTGGCCAGCGACGCGCTGCCCACCATCGAGCGGTTCGCCGTCGGCGGGCTGGCCAGCGTGCGCGGCTACCGCGAGAACCTGATGGTGCGCGACAACGCCGTCGTCGCCTCGGCCGAGCTGCGGCTGCCGGTGGCGCACGCGGCGCTGGCGGACGGCGGCGGCGACACCGGGGCGGTGCAGGTCGCCGCCTTCGTCGACGCCGGCCGCGCCTGGAACCGCCGCGGCGACACGCCGGGGCCGGGATCGGTGTGGAGCACGGGCGTGGGCGTGCTGTGGGCGCCGGCGCCGGGCGCTGGCGTCGCCGTGTATTACGGCCACGCCCTGCGCGACGTGGACCTGCCCGGCCCGCGCAGCCTGCAGGACCGCGGCGTGCACATCCGCGTCACGCTGGCGCGGTAGGCGGGCCGGACACCGGCCCGGCCCGGCCGTGCGGCTCAGGGCAGGCCGAGGTAGCCCCACAGGCTCCAGGTCGAGGAGCCGACCTGCATCAGCTCGATCTCGCCCGTGCCGCCCAGCAGGTCATCGCCGTCGCTGCCGTCAAGGCAATCGCCGAGGTTGCCACAGACGATCACATTATGCAGCTATTACTGTATATTTTCCTGATTTTCGTTGTGGATCGATGGGTTATATGGATCAAATTCGCTATCCACACGTAGAAACCCGTTCTTTTACACTGTATTTCCAATGCATATTTCTTATGAACGCAATGACATATTCTACACCCAAAGACGAGCCACGCCTTGGCGCCATAATCACGCCATATCCCCGTACTCAAAAACTTATAAATCGAACTGTTTTACGATTGCCGCGCATTAACATGGAATTAATGTCTTAACGCAAGAATGATTATCTGAGAAACCCATTTCATTCCTAATGATTTACTTACAGGACGAAGCAATCTCTGCCAGCGGCAACTCGACGCAAGAGAGGGATGACCATGGTCGTGTCGGACGTCAGCACATCCGTGTTCGTGGCCAGGACGGCAAGCCCGATGGCACCGGCCAAGGCGGCGCCGAAGGCCGGCGCGGCAAGCGCGGCCGGCAGCGCTCCGGAGGACACCGTGGCGCTGAGCGCGCTCGCCTCGGCGCTCAAGGGCGACACGCTGTCGCTGTTCTCCCGCCTGTCGGACGACGACCGCTCACGCCTCGGCGGGCTGGTGTCGTCGGGCGCCCTGTCGGCCGACGACATGGCGGCGGCCCTTTCGGGCACGCTGAAGGCCAAGCGGGCGACGGTGTTCTGGGAGGAGAACGCCAAGTACATGCAGGCCCACCCGCCGGGCGAGCAGGCCCTGCGCCATCAGGAGATGAGCGCCCACGCCACCGCCGAAATGGAAAAGGCCGCCAAACGGTATGAGGCGCTCGACAAGAGCAACATGTCCCCCGATGAAAGGATCGCGGCGCTGCAGAGGATGAGCGAGGAGAGTGGCAAATTCGGGGCTATCAGCGACGCTCTGGCACGCGAGGAAAGGCAGATGATCCACGACAACCCGACGCCGTTCGCCTTCGGTGGCGACCGGTTCCTGCGGACCGACCGGGAGATGGGGGCGGCGGCGCGCCTCGCCGGCCTGGGCTTCGCCTCCTCGTCCTTCGACGAGGCGGTGACGGCCATGGCGAAGAGCGACGTCGCCAGCCACGTGGCTGAGCGCCAAGCCGAGATCGACGCCCGGAAACGCTGACGGAAGGCGCGCCCGCGCGCCCGCGCCACGCCCGGCGTCAAGCGGGCGCGTGGCGCGGGCGTTCAGATGACCCGGTCGAAGGCGGCGGCTTCGGTGAGGCCGACCTGTTCGAGGAGGCTGGCGCGCATGTCGCGCAGGTTGCGGTCGGCGGGGTTGTTGGCGATCTGCACCGACAGCACGGCCAGCGCGTCGTACCACAGGCCGGCGCTGGCCAGGAAGAACGGCAGCTCCGACGGGCCGACCTTGTTCAACTGCGCGGCGAGCTGGCCGGGCAGGCTGACGCGCAGGATGGTGCCGCTGGCGAAGAGGTCGAGCGAGCGCTGCTTCGCATCACGCACCACGGAGACCGACCAGCGGTATTCCACGTCCGGCACCAGCGCGATGCGGTGCACGCCGATGGGGAAGGCCCAGATGCCGGGTTCCACGGGGCCGTCGGCGGCCACCTCCAGCACGGTCTTCTGCGTCTTCTCCTCGACGATGGTCAATTCGACCTTGGCGTTCACCGGGCGCGAGGCGTACCAGTAGAGCGTCGGCTGGGCCAGCGTCGTCTCGCCCGTGTCGTAGGGGGCGAGCGCCAGGACCAGCGGCGAATCGACGGCGGCGCGCGTGTGGCTGGCCACACGGGTGGCGGCGGTGCCGCGCTTGCTGGGGTTGTAGACGATGGGGCGCTGCGTGGCGCGCGCCTCCGCGGCGGCGGCGACCGGAACCAGCCCGGCCAGACCGGCGGGCTGCGGAGCGACCTGCGGCGCCGCCAGCAGCATCGCCAACGGTACGGCCACGGCCCAGGAAGCGGTTTTCAGTCTCATCGCCACGGTCCCCATCATGCAGGGGTGTTCCTTGCGCCAAATATAACCCTTCCCATGGGTTGTGAAAAGGGGTGAGTTTATCGCCTATCCGCGTATGCAACCCGGCCCCAACGGCCGCGCCGGCATCACAGCCAGTTGCCGATCAGCACGAAGGCGCCCCAGTAGAACGGGTGGCGGAAGCGCGGGTTGTCGAGCAGCGCCAGTTGGGCGCGGCGCACCGCCTGGGCCTTGGACGCGTCGCCGTGCCGCAGGGTGCGGTAGAACGCCTGCATGAGGTCGGCCGACGCCTCGTCGCTGACGTACCACAGGCTGGCCAGCGCGCTGCGCGCCCCCGCCTTGATCGCCACGCCGGCGAGGCCGAGCGCCGCGCGGTCGTCGCCGGCCGCGGTGCGGCAGGCCGACAGCACCAGGATCTCCACCGGATCGGTGCGGAAGCGGCCCAGGCGCACCAGCGCCTCCAGCCGGTCCAGCGTCAGGCGGCCGTCGTAGGTGAGCAGGAAGCTCTTGCGGTGCTCGCCCAGGAACTCGCCGTGCGAGGCGATGTGGACGACGTTGTAGGACGTGCGGCGCAGCGCGGCCGCCAGCCCGTCGCCCACGAAATCGCCGTCCATCATCGTGTGCGCGGGATAGATCTCGGCGATTTTCGCCAACTCCTCGCGCACCTGCGGCAACGCCGGGAAGCCCTGCACGCCGACGCTCAACCCCGCCAGCAGGGCCGAGGCGCGCTCGCGCGGCAGCGGGCGCGGGTCGATCAGCGTCAGGCCCGGCGACAGCGACACGGCGTAGCGCCGCACCAGGAAGTCGCGCCCGTCGTGCAGCGCCGCCAGCGGAATGGTGCGCAACGGCCCGTCCGGCACGATCACCAGCGTGTCCACCCGCGCCGCCGCCAGCAGCGGCTCCAGCGGGCGGACCAGCCAGTCGTAGAGCTGTCTGGCGCGGTCCAGGTACTGGTGCGTGGCGCGCTTTTCCAGGAAGGCGCGGAACTCGTTGACCGAGCGCGTCAGCGCGGCGCGGCCGACCGGCACGGTGACGCGGCGGATCTGGTCGCCGATGCCGACCAGCAGCTCCGTCCGTTCCGGCAGCAGGATGGGGTAGACGGCGGCGGTGCGCTCGGCCACCCGGTCGATGGAACGGGAGCGCGAGTCGAGCGACGCCACGCAGTCGTCCTTGAAGTAGTCCTCCAGCTCGGCCGCCTTCACCTGCTCCATCACGGCGCGGGCGCGGCGCAGCGTGTCCTGGTCGTCCCCGCCCCGGCGCAGCAGCAGGTCGGCGTAGCCGAGGTAGACGGGCTCGATCGCCTCGCGAAACACGTTGGCGCCCTGCAGCGCGTCGCCGGCCAGCTCGCCGCGCACCTCGTCCAGCACGGCGACGGCGCGGGCGTAGGCGGCGAGTGCGGCGTCCGTCTCCCGGCGCGCGGCGGCGAGGCGGGCCGACTGCCACTCCCACAAATACAGGCTCTCCGGCGCGCGGGCGGCGACGGCGGCGGCCACGGCGCGGTCGGTCACCGTGCGGGCGTCGGCGGTGCGGCCGGCGTGCTCGTAGAGTTGGCCCAGGTAGCCCCAGGCGAAGGACTCGGCCCGGCGGTCGCCCAGCCGCTGCGCCAGCGCGGCGGCGCGGCTCAGGGCCTCGAACGCCGCCTGGTCGCCGTCGCGGCCCTCGGCCCGCGCGGTGAGGCGGGCGAAGGAGACCAGCAGCAGCGGCGCCTCGGCGTCCTCGCCCAGGCCATGCCCCGGTCCATTCAGGCGGGCGGCGGCCTGCGCCAGCCAACCGCGCGCGGCCGGCGCGTCGGACGCGTCCAGCGACACCCGCGCGGCGTTCAGCGCGGCGCGCACGGCGACCGCCGGCTGGCCGGCGGCGTCGGCGTCGCGCAGCGCCGCCTCGAAGCTGCGGCGCGCCTCGGCCGGCTGCGCCGACAGCCCGTGCAGGACACCCAGCCCGACCCGCGCCGCCGAGGCCGCCGCCCGGTCCCCGGCGCCCTGCGCCAGCGAGACGCAGGCGTCGAGGTGGTGGCGCGCGCCGTCACGTTCGCCCTGGCGCAGCAGCGCCGCGCCCAGCCCGGCGTGCGCGCGGCGCGCCAGCGCCGCGGTGCCGGCCGCCAGGTCGAGGGCGCGGCGGTAATCCTCCACCGCGCGCGGCAGGAAGCCCAGGCGCAACAGGGCGTCGGCGCGCTTCACCAGCAGTTCCGCCTGTTCGGCCGGCGGTCTGTCGGAGCGCGACAGCGCGCCGTTCAGCGCATCCACGTCGGCGGACTCGGCGTGAACGGGAGAGGTAAGGATGAGAAGGAGGGCGAGCAGCGCCCCGGCGACGCCCGCCCTCATGGCTTGCACGCCACGGTCAGGGAGCGCGCGCCGGCGCCGGCGCCGACGCCAGCGCCGGAGCCGGCCAGCAGGAGCGCGTCGGGCATGGCGGCGACGCCGCCGCGGCCGGTGCCGGTCAGGGTGCTGGAGTCCGCCCCCGCCTCGCGCGTCGCGCAGCTCGCGCGCAGCAGGGCGGCGGCGTCGACGAACTCCGCCTTCAGGGGCGTCAGGTTGCCGCCCACCTGGCTGCCCGGCGCCTGCACCGACACGGTGCCGGACACGCCCCGTTCCGAGGAGGCCTCGATCCGGCTGTCGGGGGTCGCCACGAGGTTGCCGGCGGTGATGCGGATGTTGCCGCCGTTGCCGCCCCAGGCGTTGGCCGAGACGGTGCCGTCGCGCAACACGACGAAGGCGGAGCCGGCGCTGATGTTGCCGCCGTTGCCGGCGCCGCCGGCCACGCTGGTGGTCACCTGCCCGTCGGACAGGTGGAACAGCGTGCCGGCGGTGATGCGGATGTTGCCCCCGTCCGACCGGGTGGTGGAGGTGGCGACGGTGCCGCCGTGGCTGGTGAAGCGGTCGGTGGCGTCGACGCTGATGCTGCCGGCGTCGCCGCCGCCCACGCTGGTGCCGGCCATGGCGCCCCGGTTGGACAGCGCCACCGTGCCGGCCCGCACGGTGATGGCGCCGCCCGCCCCGCCGGTCGCGGCGCGCGAGTCGCTGCCCGAGCTGATGCCGGTGAAGGTGCCCGCCCCGCCGCCGTCGATGGCCAGCGTGCCGGCGTCGATGGACACGGTGCCGGCGTTGCCGCTGCTGGCCGTGCTGGTGGTGACCATGGCCCCCCGCTTGATCTCCATCTGTCCGACCGCGATGCGGATGGTGCCGCCGTGCCCGGTGGAGGTGACGGTGGCGTTGCTGCCGACGCCGGTGATGCCGATGTCCCCCGCCGCCAGCGCGTCGCCGCCGCGATCCAGCACCATGCGGTCGGCGGTGATGCTGATGGTGCCGCCGTTGCCCTTGCCGCGCGTGGAGCTGAGGATGCGGCCGCCGTCGCGCAGCTCGACATCCCCGGCGGTGATGGTGATGCTGCCGGCGTCGCCGTCGCCGGAGCTGATGCTGCTGATCATGGAGCCGTCCGTGTGCCACAGCCCGACGAGGCTGAGGCGGTCGACGGTGACGGTGACGGTGCCGCCGCGCCCGCTGCTGCCGGTGCGCGCGCTGATCTGCGCGCCGCCCTGGATCTCCAGCGCCGCCCCGGCAACGGTGATGGAGCCCGCCGCCCCCCCGGTGGTGGCGGAGGCGAGGCTGAACAGCCCGGTGCCCGAGCCGATCTCGCCGTTGTCATGGCTGAGCAGCGTGCGGTCGGCCTCCACCTGGATCTCGCCGGCGTTGCCGCGCTCCAGGCTCGACGTGCTGATCTGCGCGCCGTAGCGCACCTCCAGCGTCTTCGCCTTGATCACCACGCGCCCGGCGTCGCCGGTGGCGCCGCGCAGCGATCGGGCGGCGACCACCGTGTTGATCGTCCGCCCGTCGCCGAACAGCACGATCCGGTCGGCGGTGAGGGCGACGGTGCCGCCCTTGCCGGCCCCGCCCGCGTGCGCCGTGATCTTGCCGCCGCTGCGCACGTCCACCCGCCCGGCGGTGACGGTAACGCCGGCCGCCGCGTCGGTGGTGCCGGTGTTGTCGGCGCTGACCACCCCGTCGCCCTCCACCACCAGCGCGCCGCCGACGATGCGCACGGCGCCGCCGCCGGCACCGTTGGTGGAGACGGTGGCCTTGTTCTTCACCGTCACCGCGCCGGTGGCCGTGAGGCTGAGCGTGCCGCCGGGGGCGGCCAGCGTGCCGCCGTCCACGGTGACGGACCCGCCGCCCAGGGACAGCGCGTTGCCCGCCGTCACCGCCAGCGTGGCGCCGGTGCTGGTGAGCGCCGCCGGGTTGCCGGCGAAGCCGAAGGCGGCCGGCGGGGCCGAGGTCAGCACGGAGGCCGAGGGCGTGCGCGCGTCGAACCGGCCGCCATCGGAGAAGGACAGCGACTCGGCCGCCGCGGCGTGGAAGGCGCCGGGCACGTCGAGCGAGGCGTTGGGGCCGAAGGCGATGCCGGCCGGGTTGAACAGGAAGACGGCGGCGCCGGGCACGGTGGAGGCGATCCGGCCGTCGATGGCCGACGGGCTGCCGCCGGTGACGCGGGCCAGCACGTTGGTGAGCCCGGCCGGGCCGGTGAAGGTGGCGCTGCCGCCGGTCGGCACGCCGAAGGCCGCGAAGGAGTGGAAGAGGTTGCCGCCCTTGACCGTGCCGAGTTCCGCGCCGATGACGGCGTGCGGGCCGGTGAGCGTGCGCGCCGGGCCGACCGTGCCGTCCGTCGCGATCTGCGCCAAAGCCACGCCCGCCGCCGGCGCCGCCGACGCTGACGCCAGCAGAAGGCCGCCGGCCAGAACCCGTCCGATGCCCGTCATGCGCCACATCCCTTCCCCGCGGAGCCGCGCCCGAAGATAGGCGAAGCGGCGGCGCGGGACAAACGTTATGCCGGTAGCGGCGCGGCGCCATGCAACGCTGGTTTGCCGAAGCGCGAAGCCGCTCGCCCAGAAACCGCTCGCAAGGTGCGGGTTGTCTGGTGCACCATCCAGCGCTTTCGATTTCAGGGTCCCCGTCGTGACCGATCCCGCCACGCCCGTCCCACGCCTGCGCTTCGGCATCCGCGCCAAGCTTTTCGCGGCGGTGCTGGGCGTCGCCGCCATGACGCTGCTGGGCGGGGCGGTGAGCTGGCTGACCTACAACACGGTCGAGGGGCTGCTGGGCGTCGTCATGGGGCAGAGCTTCCCGCGCGTCTCCAGCGCGCTGAAGCTGGCCGAGGCATCGAGCCGGCTGACCGCGACGCTGCCCGGCCTGGACCTCGTCGAACACCACCTTCAGCGCGAGACCACCGCCTTTGCCCTCCAGCAGCAGGGGCTGCGGCTGAAGCGCCTGCTCGACCAGCTCGGCCGCGCGCCGGACGGGCGGACGGAGGAATTCGCCGAACTGCGCTCGCTGATCGACACGCTGACCACCAACGTCACGCTGCAGGACAATCTGGCCGAACGGCGCCTGACCCTCCAGCAGCGCATGCAGGAGGCGCAGGACGCGCTGCAGCGGCTGCGCATCGACCATCGCGCCTCGCTCGGCGGGCTGATGCCGGACGACGCCACGGGCGTGCCGCCGCTGCCGGCCACCGCGCCGCTGATGGAGGCGCTGCGGCTGGTCGAGCTGCTGTTCGACCGGCTGGCGCGCGGCGAGACGGCCACGCAGGTGGACGCCGTCGCCGCCGCCCGGCGCGATTTCGTGCAGCACGCCGCCCGGCTGGAAGGCCTGAGCGCCGCCCTGCCGCCGGGACCGGAGCACGAGCCGCTGCGCGCCGTGGCGCACGCGGTGGCCGGGCTGGGGTCCGGCGAGGGCAACCTGTTCGACATCCGCGAGGGGCAGCTTCGGCTGGCGCCGGAGATCACCGCGCTGACCCGGCAGAACCACAATCTGATCGCGCGCGTGTCGATCATCGTCGGCCGCCTCGTCGACGCCGCCGAGGCCGAGGCGCAGCGCAGCAGCGCCCGTGCGGAGGACGAACTGCGCGAGGGGCGCCGGCTGGTGCTGATCATCGCCGCCGCCACGGTGCTGGGGCCGACGCTGTTCCTGTGGCTGGCGCTGGGGCGCGGCATCGTCGCCCGGCTGAAGATCCTGGCCGGCGCCATGCGGGAGATCGCGGGGGGACGGCTGGAGACGCCCATCCCGGTGTCGGGCGGCGACGAGATCACCGACATGGCGCACGCGCTGACCGTGTTCCGCGACGCCACCCGCCAGTTGCACGACCAGAGCGAGGCCTTGCGCCTGAACCGCGAGGAGTTGCGCGAGGCCAAGGAGGCGGCGGAGGCGTCGAGCAACGCCAAGTCGGAATTCCTGGCGGTGATGAGCCACGAGATCCGCACGCCGATGAACGGCATCATCGGCATGGCGCACCTGCTGCTGGACACGCCGCTGGACGGCACGCAGCGCGACTACGCCGACACCATCCGCCAGTCGGGCGAGGCGCTGCTGGCGATCCTCAACGACGTGCTGGACTTCTCCAAGCTGGAAGCCGGGCGGCTGGAGTTCGACCGCGTCGCCTTCGACCTGCGCCAGACGCTGGGCGGGGTGACGGCGCTGATGGCGACCGACGCGCAGGAGAAGCGGCTGGCGTTGAACCTGATGGTGGACGAGACGGCCCCGGCGGCGGTGGTCGGCGACCCGGTGCGGCTGCGTCAGGTGCTGCTGAACCTGATCGGCAACGCCGTGAAGTTCACCGGGGCCGGCGGCGTGTCCGTGGCGGTGGCGGTGATCGGCTGGGAGGATGGAGGGCGGGACGGCGGCGACGGCGGCAACGGCAGTGACGGCGGGGACGAGGTGGTGCGGCTCGCCTTCTCGGTCACCGACACCGGCATCGGCATCCTGCCGGACGCCATGGGCAAGCTGTTCCAGTCGTTCAGCCAGGCTGACAGCTCGATCTCCCGCCGGTTCGGCGGCACCGGGCTGGGGCTCGCCATTTGCAAACAACTGGTCGAGCTGCAGGGCGGCGCCATCGGCGCGGAGAGCACGCCGGGCGCCGGCAGCCGCTTCTGGTTCGAGCTGGCGTTCCCGGTCGCCCCCGCGGACGCCGGCCGACACACCGCCGGCCTGGGCGCGCCGGCCGCGGCGCCCGTGCCGCCGATGCGCATCCTGCTGGCCGAGGACACGCTGGTGAACCAGCGCGTCGCCACCGCGCTGCTGGAGCGGCAGGGGCACCGCGTGACCGTCGTCGGCGACGGGCGCGCGGCGCTGGATGCGGTGGCGCGCGAGGCGTTCGACCTCGTGCTGATGGACATGCACATGCCGGAGATGGACGGCTTGGCCGCCACCCGCGCCATCCGCGCCCTGCCCGGCCGGGCGGCGGAGCTGCCGGTGGTGGCGCTGACGGCCGCCGCCAGCGTGGCCGACAATCAGGCCTGCCGCGCCGCCGGGATGAACGACGTGGTTGCCAAGCCCTTCCGCCCCGAGGACCTGCTGGCCGCGCTCGCCCGCTGGGCCCCGCGCGGACACGCCGCCGCGCCGCCCTGTGCGCCGTCCCCCTGTGCGCCATACGCGCCGGCGCCCACGGCCCAGGCGGGCGACGAGCCGCCGGTGTTCGACCCGGAGATCGTCACCTTCGCCTTCGGCGGCTTCGGCGCGGAGGTGCGCGGGCTGCTCGGCGACTTCCTGGAATCGCTTGCCGGGATGCTGGGCACGGCGCGCGGCGCGCTGGCGGCCGGCGACACCGGTGCGGCGCGCGCCACCGCGCACGCCGCCGCCGGCAGCGCCGGCAGCATGGGGGCGCTGCGCCTGCGCCGGACGCTCGCCGAGGTGGAACGGCTGCTCGTCGCCGGGCGTCCCGCCGAGGCCCGGCGCGAACTGGACGCCGCCACGGCCGGGCTGGACGATCTGGCCGGAGCGCTGGGCCGGACGGTGTCGCCCGACGCGCCGGGTGAGGCCATCGCCGCCTACCGCGCCCGCATCGCCCGCGCCAACACCCCTGAACCGGCGGCTTGATACGGGACGAAGCGGCGGCATGCGCTGTTTTCCGGGGGATGAAACCTCACTCCCAGGGGACGGCGCATGAAGATCAGCGACATCATGACCCGCGACGTGCAGACCGTGGCGCCGGACGACACCATCCGCCGGGCCGCGCAGATGATGGACGAACTGAACGTCGGGGCTCTGCCGGTGTGCGACGGCGGGCGGCTGGTCGGCGTCGTCACCGACCGCGACATCACCGTGCGCGCCACCTCGGCCGGCATGGCGCCCGACCAGTGCCGGGTGTCCGAGGTGATGACCGACGACCCGCGCACCTGCTACGAGGACGACCCGGTCATGGAGGTGACGCGCCTGATGTCCGGCCAGCAGATCCGCCGCGTGCCGGTGCTGGACCGCGACGACAATCTGGTCGGCATCGTCTCGCTGGGCGACCTCGCCACCGACGCCAAGAACACGCAGTCGGTGGAGGACACGCTGGAGCGCATCTCCGAACCCTCGCGGCCCGACCGCGACGGGGCGCAGGGCTGAGCGGGGGAGGAACCGCCATGGACGAGGAAACCCGCATCCGCGAGCGCGCCTACGCCATCTGGGAGCGCGAGGGGCGCCCCGATGGCCGGCACGGCGAACATTGGGAGCAGGCCTGCCGCGAACTGGCGGCGGAATCGACGGTGGGCGGCGCCGCCCCCGGCGTGAACCCGCCGCCCGGCCCGGACTCCGGCGTGCAGAACCCGCCGAGCGCCAGCGAGCGGCACCTGCGTGAAGCCGCCGACCGCATGCGCGCCGCCGACCAGGGCGAGCCGGCCGACCGTGCGCCTGCCGACCGTACGTGGGTGACGGAGGGATAGTGGCCGGGGGAGAGGCGGGCGGACCGCCTACTCCGGCTTGACGCTGACCGCCTCGGGGCCCTTGTCGCCCTGGCGGACGGTGACGCGCACGCGCTCCTTCTCGTTGAGGGCGGCGAGGCCGGAGCGCTCCAGCGCGCGGACGTGCACGAAGACGTCGCGCCCGCCGCCGTCCGGCGCGATGAAGCCGAAGCCCTTGCCGGTGTCGAACCACTTCACCGTGCCGTCCACCTCCGTCGTCGGCCCGGACGCCGCGTCGCGCGGCGCCGGAGCGCGGCGCGGCCCCCGATCACCACCGCGTTCGGAACGGTCGCCCCGATCGAAACCGGCTTCTTCGCGGCGGTCGCGGTTGAAGCCGCCGCGCTCGCCGCCGCGCTCGCCGCCGAAGCCGCCCGGCCGGGGGCCGCGCGGCGCGGGCTTGCCGGCGGGCCGGGCGGTCGAGGTGTCGACGGAGTGCAGCGCGCTGACCTGCGCGCCCTTGCGGCTGCCGACGAGGTCGACGACGAGCGTGGTGCCGTCGGGAAGCGTGTCGTGGCCGGCGGCCTGCAGCAGCGCGCCGGGCAGCAGCGCGTCGGACGCGCCATCGGCGGAGCGGACGAAGCCGAAGCCGCGGGCGGGGTCGAACCACTTCAGGGTGACCTGGATGCCGGTGGCCAGCACGGTCGGCTGGCGGTACACGTGGCGGGGCGGTTGGCGCATCATGGCAGGCGTGCTCGATCCGTCGGCTGTCTGGGCGGGCTCTTGTAGCACAGATCGCCGCACGCGGGCGCCGTCGCAAGACGGCGGGGGTGGAAAAAAGCCGTGGCGCGGAGCGCCCCTCCCGACGTGGCGCGGAGCGCCCCTCCCGCCGTAGCGCGGAGCGCCCCTCCCGCCGTGGCGCGGGGCGCCCCCTCCCGACGACGTCACACCCGCTCCGGCACCGGTGGCGGTTCGGTCGGGGGGACGGGGATGGGGGCCGGGGGTTCGTCGATCGGCGGACGCGCGGGGTCGTCGGGCACGCCGGGGCCGGGGGGCGGCATCGGCGGCGGCTCCTGCGGCGGCGGGGTCGGCGGCCAGGGCCCGCCCATCAGCCGCCCCCTTCCGGACGGGTGCCGGCGCCCGCCCCGGTCTCCGACAGGCGGCGGGCCTTGTTCAGGCTGTCCATGCACTGCGATTCGTCGCCGCTCCGGGCGGCGGCGCGGGCGGCGGTGACCAGCGCCTCCATCTGCGCCCGCACGGCGGCCAGCCCCATGGCGCCGCCGGTCGGCGGTGGCGCGTCCGCCGTCGAACCGGCGTCCGGGCGGATGGCGGGGGCGGTCGGCATCGTCTCGTTGCGCGGCAGGGGCGGGTCGATGACCGCGGGGTCCCCCACGGCCGGCGGCGTGATCACCCCGCCCGAGCGCGCGAGGTCCCGCGAGGTGACGCCGCCATCGGACTCGCCGGTGCTGCCCGCCGTGCCCGGCGGCAGGCCGGTGGCGCCCGGCGGCGTCACGGTGGGCGGCGGCGCGGCCGAGAGGTTCTGCGCGGCGGCGAAGCGGTCGACCAGGTCGCCGCAGGCGCCGCCGGTCGCCCCCTGCCCCATACCCTGCGCCATCGCCGGCGGCGCGGCGCCGCCGGCGAGAAGCAGCGCGAGGCCCGCGCCGCGCAACACCGTTTTCATGGCCCTCCCCCTCCGAATGGTTCCTTGCAAGGGAAACGGACGCGCGGCGGCGCGGTTCCGCCCCGCCCTTTCATGATTTCAATGCGGAAACACGCATGTGTACATTGAAATAATACAGGAGCCTCGTGTCTGCGCGGAAACAACAGATGCAGCGCAAAGTGGTATGACCGGATTTCCGGTTGTCAGTTCTTCAGATCTTCGTAATGCTTCCCGCCGCAGCGACTTTCCGAACACCCCGTGGACGGCCCATCTTGAGCACGCCGACGGCAGGATTTCCTGAGATATCCGTCCTGGTGATTGATGACGACGATCTCGTGCGGGCGGGGTTTTCGGCGTTTCTGACCGGGCTCGGCTTGCGGCCGATCGAATGCACGGGCATCGACGCCCTGGACGGCCTCGTGCCGGCCGAGCGCGACACCGTGTGCGCGGTGGTGACCGACTTCCGCTTCCGCCGGCCGCCGTCCGGCGCCGACGCGCTGGTGCGCGTCCGCCAGGCGTTCCCCGCCCTGCCCGTCATCGTGCTGACCGGCGACACCTCGGACGAGCCGCGCCACGCCGCCGCCCTGATCGACGCCGTGCTGCACCACAAGCCGGTGCGCGTCACGCCGATGATCGATGCGCTGATGGCCGCCTATTACACCTTCGCCGCGAAAAGCGGCGGCTGAGGGAGCCTGTCGCCGGGGGGCCCGCGTGCCCTTTCGCGGGCTTGCCCTGTTGAGGTGCCGCGACGGGACGCGGCGCGCGGCGCGGCCGATGGGGGGCCGGAATGCGACGCCGACGTCGCCCACCGGCGGACCAACCACCCCGATGAACCGTTCATGGCCTACGGGAAGTTCTTCCGCGACCGCCAGAAGCGACGCCACGGCGGTAAGGACGGCCGCGAGGGCCGCAGCCGCTGAAACGCCGCACGCAAGAGGACCGATGACCAACACCGCACCGCGTTCCGGCACCCCGCCGGCCTCCGCCGAAGCCGAGGCGTTCTATGCCAAGAGCTTGAAAATGCTCAACGAATCCAGGGTGCCTTTCCTGCTGGGCGGCACCTACGCCGTGTGCTCCTACACGGGCATCAGCCGGCCGACGAAGGACATCGACGTGTTCTGCAAGGCCGGCGATTTCCCGCGTATCCTTACCTGGTTCCAGGAGCGCGGCTTCCATACGGAGATCGAGGACGAGCGCTGGATCGGCAAGGTGTACGACGGCGACCGCTTCTTCGACGTCATCTTCAACTCGGCCGTCTGCATCAATCCGGTGACCGACCGCTGGTTCGAGGAGAAGCACACCGCCCTCATCCATGGCACCGAGGTGCAGCTCATCCCGCCGACGGAGCTGATCTATTCCAAGGCGTTCGTGCAGATCCGCCACAAGTACGACGGTGCGGACGTCGCCCACCTGATCCTGCGCCAGCACGCCGCCATCGACTGGAAGCGCCTGCTGTCGCACATGGAGCAGTACTGGGAGGTGCTGCTGATCCACGCGCTGAACTTCCGCTTCATCTATCCGACCGAGCGCGACCTGATCCCCGAGTGGCTGGTCGGCGAGCTGCTGAGCCGCCTGCACGAGCGGGCCAAGCTGCCGGTGCCGCAGATGAAGATCTGCAGGGGCCGCCTGTTCTCGCGCGAGGACTACCACATCGACGTGGCCGAATGGGGCTTCGCCGACGTCGCCGGCGAGGGGGAGCTGAAGTATGAACGGGACTGAGGACGGAACCATCACGGTGGCCGGCCAGATTACAGTTGCCGGCTTGGGCGACCTGCACGTCGGCGAGACGGCGGTGCACCCCTTCCGCGAGCTGTTCCAGGAGATCGCGCAGAAAGCCGACGTGCTGGCGCTGTGCGGCGACCTGACCAACCACGGCAAGGTCCGCGAGGCCGAGGTGCTGGCCGAGGACCTGCGCCACCTGACCATCCCCGTCGTCGGCGTGCTGGGCAACCACGACCACGAGTGCGGGGCGGTGGAGGAACTGCGCCACATCTTCGAGCAGGCCGGCGTCTGCCTGCTGGACGACGGCACGCCGCACGTCATCAAGGGCATCGGCTTCGCCGGGGTGAAGGGCTTCGCCGGCGGCTTCGAGAACCTGATGCTGGACGCCTTCGGCGAGCCGGCCATCAAGCAGTTCGTGCACGAGGCGGTGAACGAGGCGATGAAGCTGGAAACCTCGCTGCGCCAGCTCGACACCGAGCGCACGGTGGTGGTGCTGCACTACGCGCCCATCGCCGACACGGTGGAGGGCGAGCCGTCGCAGATCTTCCCCTTCCTGGGCTCCTCGCGCCTGGCCGAGACCATCGACCGCCACCACCACCACGTGAAGGCGGTGCTGCACGGCCACGCCCACCACGGCCGCTATTCCGGCACCACGCCGCGCGGCACCCCGGTGTTCAACGTCGCCCAGACCATCGCCAAGGAGACCGGGCGGCCGTACGGGCTGGTGCGGGTGTAGCAAGCCGGGTGGGGGGGCAACACTCAGCACAGCCATGCGCTCCCCGCCATAGCCCGCCCCCCATTCCCCATCGTAGGGTGCCGGGCATGGACACCATGCTCCTCGCCAACCTCTCCGCCCTGGGGGCCGCGCTGTGCTGGGCGGCGGGCGGGCTGATCGCCGTCGGGCCGGTGCGGGCCATCGGCTCGCTCGCCTTCAACCGGCTGCGCATGATCATCGTCTTCGCGCTCCTGGCCACCCTCGCCACGGCGCTCGGCGGGTGGGAGCGGCTGAGCGCGGAACAGGCGCTGTGGCTGGGGCTGTCGGGCGCCATCGGCATCGTGCTGGGCGACACGGCGCTGTTCTGGGCGCTGGGGCGGCTGGGACCGCGGCGCAACGTCGTCGTCTACGCCACCAACGCGCCGATCACGGCGCTGCTCGGCTGGACCCTGCTGGGCGAGTCGCTGGGGCCGTGGACCTGGGCGGGCATCCTGCTGGTGACGCTGGGCGTCATGCTGGCCGTGGCGTTGCGCGGCGGCAACGGCGAGACGCACGACTGGGAGACGGTGCGCGGCCGGCTCGCCGGCGCCGTCGCGGTGTGCCTGTTCGCCGCCCTCTGCCAGGCTGCCGGGTCGATCATCGCCAAGCCGGCGCTGGAGACCGGCGCCGACCCCGTCGCCGGGGCCGCCGTGCGCGTCGGCGTGTCGGGGCTGCTGCTGGTCGCCTGGGGGCTGCGGCCGGGCGGCGGGCCGCTGTTCGGCGCGGCGCTGGACGCGCGCGTGCTGGGCATGGTGGTCGCCAACGGGGCGCTCGGCCTCGGGCTGGGGATGACGCTGCTGCTGGTCGGGCTGAAGTTCGGCAACGCCGGTGTGGTCGCCACGCTGTCGGCGACCAGCCCGGTTCTGATCCTGCCCATGCTGTGGGCGCTGACCCGGCAGGCACCCGGCCCCGGCGCCTGGATCGGCGCGGCGCTGGCGGTGGCCGGCGTCGGGCTGATCGTGAACCGATAGGCCGGGTTGACGCCGCCGCCGCGCTCTGGCCCGATAGCGAAAAATCGGGAGAGACGAGGATGAGCGAACGGTTCGACGTGGTGGTGGTCGGCGGCGGGGTGATGGGCTGCGCCACCGCCTTCTTCCTGATGAGCGAGCCGGGATTCGCCGGCACGGTCGCGGTGGTCGAGCGCGACCCGTCGTACCGCGCCGCATCCTCGGCGCTGTCGGCCAGTTCGATCCGGCAGCAGTTCTCCACGCCGGCCAACATCGCGCTGTCACGCTTCGGGCTGGATTTCATCCGCGACGCCACGCGGCATCTATCGGTGGACGGCGATCCCGTGGACCTGGGCCTGCGCGAACCCGGCTACCTGTACCTCGCCACGCCGGCCGGGGTGGGCGTGCTGGAGGCCAACCACGCGGTGCAGCGCGCCTGCGGCGTGGACGTGGCGCTGCTGGCGCCCGACGCGCTGGCGGCGCGTTTCCCGTGGCTGAGCCCGGCGGGAATCGCGCTGGGCTCGCTCGGCCTGTCGGGCGAGGGGTGGTTCGATGGCTACAGCCTGATGCAGGCGTTCCGCCGCAAGGCCAAGGCGCTCGGCGCCACCTTCATCGCCGGAGAGGCAGCCGGCATGACGCTGGAGGGTGTCCGGGTGGCGGCGGTGGCGCTGGCGGACGGGCGGCGGCTGGAGTGTGGCACGGTGGTCAACGCCGCCGGGCCGCGGGCGCGCAGCGTCGCCGCCATGGCCGGCGTGGCGTTGCCGGTATCGGCGCGCAAGCGCTGCGTCTTCGTCTTCGACTGCCGGGAGGATCTGCCGGGCTGTCCGCTGGTCATCGACCCGTCGGGCGTGTGGTTCCGGCCGGAGGGCCGGCAGTTCATCTGCGGCGCCCCGCCGCCCGAGGACCGCGACCCCGACACCCTCGACCTCACCGTCGAGCACGACCTGTTCGACGACATCCTGTGGCCGGCGCTGGCCGCACGCGTGCCCGCCTTCGAGGCGATCAAGGTGACCAACGCCTGGGCCGGGCATTACGAATACAACGACGTCGACCAGAACGCCGTGATCGGCCCGCACCCGGAGATCGTCAACCTGCTGTTCGCCAACGGCTTCAGCGGCCACGGCCTGCAGCACGCGGCTGGCGTGGGGCGCGGCTTGGCGGAGTGGATCGCGTACGGCGCGTGGCGCAGCCTGGACCTCTCCCCCTTCTCCTACGAGCGCCTGCGCGAGGGCCGGCCGCTGGTGGAGAACTGCGTGATCTGAGCGGACCGGGCCGCTTCCTTCCGATCCCTGCCGATCCCCGCCGATCCCCGACGCTCCAAAACGGAACCAGGGGCCCGAAGGCCCCTGGTCCGTAACCCACGCAACCGATCGGATGGATCAGCCGCGGTTCATGCGGTTCTCGACCAGCTCGGTCACGACGCCCGGATCGGCGAGCGTCGAGGTGTCGCCCAGCGCGTCGTGCTCGTTCGCGGCGATCTTGCGCAGGATGCGGCGCATGATCTTGCCCGAACGGGTCTTCGGCAGGCCCGGCGCCCACTGGATGAGGTCGGGCGAGGCGATCGGGCCGATCTCCTTGCGGACCCAGGCCACCAGCTCCTTGCGCAGCTCTTCCGTCGGGTTTTCGCCGGCGTTGAGCGTGACGTAGGCGTAGATGCCCTGGCCCTTGAGGTCGTGCGGGTAGCCCACCACGGCGGCCTCGGCCACCTTCGGGTGCGCCACCAGCGCGCTCTCCACCTCGGCCGTGCCCATGCGGTGGCCGGACACGTTGATCACGTCGTCCACGCGGCCGGTGATCCAGTAGTAGCCGTCGGCGTCGCGGCGGCAGCCGTCACCGGTGAAGTAATAGCCGGTGAAGGTCGAGAAGTAGGTCTGCACGAAGCGCTCGTGGTCGCCGAACACCGTGCGCATCTGGCCCGGCCAGCTGTCGGCGATGCAGAGGTTGCCCTCGGTCTCGCCTTCCAGGATCTGGCCCTCGTTGTCGACGACGACCGGCTTCACGCCGAAGAACGGCTTGGTGGCCGAACCCGGCTTCAGGCCGATGGCGCCGATCAGCGGGCTGATCAGGATGCCGCCGGTCTCCGTCTGCCACCAGGTGTCGACGATCGGGCAGCGGCCCTCGCCCACCACGTTGTAGTACCACAGCCACGCCTCGGGGTTGATCGGCTCGCCGACCGAACCCAGCACGCGAAGCGACGCGCGCGAGGTCTTCTTCACCGGGCCCTCGCCCTCGCGCATCAGCGAGCGGATGGCGGTCGGGGCGGTGTAGAAGATGTTGACCTTGTGCTTGTCGATCACCTGCCAGAAGCGCGACACGTCCGGGTAGGTCGGCACGCCTTCGAACATCAGCGTGGTGGCGCCGTTGGCGAGCGGGCCGTAGACGATGTAGCTGTGGCCCGTCACCCAGCCCACGTCGGCCGTGCACCAGTAGACGTCGCCGTCCTTGTAGTCGAAGACGTACTGGTGCGTCATCGACGCGTAGACGAGATAGCCGCCGGTGGTGTGCAGCACGCCCTTCGGCTTGCCGGTCGAGCCCGAGGTGTAGAGGATGAACAGCGGATCTTCCGCGTTCATCTCCTCCGGCGGGCAGTCGGCGGAGACCGAGGCCATCTCCTCGTGGTACCAGAGGTCGCGGCCGGCGGTCCACGCCACGTCGCCGCCCGTGTGCTTGACCACCAGCACGTTCTTGACCACCGGCGCCTGCGCCACGGCCTTGTCGGCGTTGGCTTTCAGCGGCACCTTCTTGCCGCCGCGCAGGCCCTCGTCCGAGGTGATGAGGAAGTGGCTGTCGCAGTCGACGATGCGGTCCTTCAGGCTGTCCGGCGAGAAGCCACCGAACACGATGGAGTGGACCGCGCCGACGCGCGCGCAGGCCAGCATCGCGTAGGCGGCCTCGGGGATCATCGGCAGGTAGATGGTGACGCGGTCGCCCTTCTTGACGCCGTTCTTCTTCAGAACGTTGGCGAGGCGGCAGACCTGCTCGTGCAGTTCCTTGTAGGTGATGTGCTTCGAGACGCCGGGGTCGTCGCCTTCGAAGATGATGGCGGTCTGGTCGCCGCGCTTGGCCAGGTGGCGATCGATGCAGTTGGCGGAGACGTTCAGCGTGCCGTCGTGGAACCACTTGATGTGGACGTCGCCGGTGTAGCTGACGTCCTTCACCTTGGTGTACGGCTTGATCCAGTCAACGCGCTTGCCGTGCTCGGCCCAGAAGCCTTCGGGGTCGTTGATCGACTGCTCGTACATGCGAGCGTAAGCGGCCTCGTCCACCCAGGCGGCTTTGGCAACCTCGGGCTTCACGGGAAAGTAGGTGTTGTCCGTCATTTTTTTGCGATTCCCCCGCTAACTTCTGATTCGTGCCCTAGAGAGGCGTTGTGGGGCGGCCGGGCGCCGCCCCGTTTGGCGGGCATTATCCACACTCGGCGGCAACTCGACAAGTCACACAGGCACCGTCGACCTACACCCAAACGGCTGAGAGCGCTCGATTTGCTGCGCTGCAATGGAAGGATCTTGCGCGGCGCCCTCCGCCCGGCCGCGCGTGCGGCGGAATGCCGCACCGCCTGACGATGCGACCGCCCACCACGTGCTTAACCCGGCCTTAACCGCGCGGACCCTAGGGTTCCCACACGTACGAATTCCAGGGCTCCACGGGGGAACCATGTCCAGGACGACCAATGCGGACGGCAAGTCGGGCGGCGGCGCGTCGGGTGGCGGGGACGTGGTCGGGCGGCTCAGCCAGATGAGCAACCGAACCAACCTGATGGTGATCGACGCCACGTTCCGCGCCCTGCCCAAGGGCAATGCCGATGGCGAGACCGGCTATCTCGAAGCGGCGGCCGAGGTGCGCGCGCTGGCGCGCCGCATGCGCCAGGCGGCACTGGACTTCCAGGCCACCGTCATGGCGCCGGAAGCGGCGGAGTGAAAAAGTCCGGCGTTGGGCCGTCTTGCGGCCGGCCCAACCTTCCGGAGACCACGTTACGCCTCGATCCCCGCCAGCTCGCACACGCGGGCCCACTCGGCGTCGGTCACCGGGCACACCGACAGCCGTGACTGCCGGACCAGAGCCATGTTCTCCAGCAGCGGGTCGGCCTTCATCCGCTTCAACGTGACCGGCGTCTTCACCGGCATCACCGGCGCCACGTCGACCATGCCGAACCGGCCGTTCGCGTCGGAAGGGTCGGGGTAGTACTCCTTCACCACCTCGACCACGCCGACCACCTCCAGCCCTTCGTTGGAATGGTAGAAGAAGGCGCGGTCGCCCAGCTTCATGGCTTTCAGGTTGTTCGACGCCTGGTGGTTGCGCACGCCGTCCCAATGGGTGCGGCCGTCGGCGACCATGCGGTCCCACGCGTACTTGACGGGTTCCGACTTGACGAGCCAGCGGGCCATGCCGGACCCCCTCAGTCCTTCGGGAACACCCGGCGCCACGGCCGGATCTCGACGGACTCGAACAGGCCGGCCTTGGCGTAGGGATCGGCGGCGGCGAAGGCCTCGGCGTCGGCGCGGTCGGCGCATTCGACCAGCAGCAGGCTGCCGATCATGCCGGTACCCTCGTCGTTCAGCAGCGGGCCGCCGGCGACGATGCGGTCCTTGACGCCTTCCAGGTGCTCCAGGTGCGCCGCGCGGTTGGCCGCCCGCACGTCGGCCGCGCCGGGCTTGTCCTTGCAGTGGAACATGAAGATCACGGTGTCCCCTCCTTCTTATCGGCTCTTGGGCTTATGGGCGCGACGACCCTAGCGCAAACGCCACCGCACCGGAAGGTGGGGATGCGCGGGAACGCGCGCCCCCTCACCACCCCCGATACACGCAAAGGAACGGCACGCGCGCCAACGGCGCAGTGTTTCGTGGCGACGGCGGCTCAGGCCGGGCGGCGTTTGGCCTCCGCCCGGCCGGCGGGCTCGCCGCCCTGGCCGAACAGGCGCAGGCGGACGGCGACGACGGGCAGCAGCGCCAGCAGGGACGACGGGCGGCGCTCGGGCGCGGACATGACGGCATTCCTCGATCAGGTAAGGACAGCCGTGAACATATCCGCCGCCGGATGCTTACGCAAGCCGTCAGGGCTTCGCGGCCTCGGCGGTGAAGGTGGCGGCGGGCACGGCGATGTTGGCCCTGGGGGAGGCGCCGACGTTGATGCCGATGACCTCCCACCGTCCGTCGCGCTTCGCCAGGATCGGGCCGCCGCTGGTGCCGCGCGTGGCCGAGCAGTCGTGCAGCATCATCGGCGCGCCGTTCGGGAAGTTGCCCCAGCCCAGCACCTTGCAGGCGGTGTCGGCCAGCAACTGGTGCGAGCGGTCCTGGTTGAAGCCGCCCAGCGCCAGCGGCGTGCCGGCGGGCGCTGGCTTGACGGCCAGCGGCAGCACCGGCTCCACCACCTTCGGCTGAGGCGCCAGCGTCAGCAGCGCCCAGTCCACGTGCGCGTTGTCGCCGTGCAGATGGCCGACATTCTTGCGGCCATCGAAGGCGGGATCATGGGTGTAGCGCTCGACCGTCGCGTGGGTGCGGTACTCGCCGTGGTGATAGCCGAACAGCACGTGCAGCGACGACGCCGGCAGCATGGCCCGCGTGCGCGGGTTGAACAGGCAGTGCGCCGCCGTCAGCACCAGCCGCGGCCCGACCAGCACGCCGGTGCAGCGGGCACCCAGGTTGGTCTGCACCTTGCCCACCGAGCGCCAGGGATCCTGCCCGACATCGACGGGCGCGCGGCGGTCCACCGCGCCCAGCCCCGGCAGCTCCGCCGGGTTCTCCCACGCGGCCCGCGCCGGAACGGCGGTGCACAGGAGGAGGAGGGAGAGGGCAAGCGCGCGCATCACCGTCCCTCCTCGCGGAACGGGCGGGCCAGCAGGGCCTGGATGGTGTCGTCCAGGCCGGCGCCTTCGTTGAGGATGGCGTTCACCGCCGCGCAGATTGGCATCTCCACGCCGACGCGCGCCGCCAGCGCCACCACGGCGCGCGCGGTGTAGACGCCTTCCGCGACCGAGCGGCGCTCGCCCAGCACGGCGTCCAGCGTGCGCCCCTCGCCCAGCGCGGCGCCCAGCGACATGTTGCGCGACTGCAGGCTGGAGCAGGTGAGCGTCAGGTCGCCCAGGCCCGACAGGCCCATCAGCGTTTCCGCCCGGCCGCCCAGGCGCAACGCCAACCGGGTGATCTCCGCCAGCCCGCGGGTGATCAGCGCGGCGCGCGCGTTGTCGCCCAGATGGCGCCCCACCACCACGCCGCAGGCGATGGCCAGCACGTTCTTGACCGCCCCGCCCACCTGCGCGCCGACCAGATCGTCGCTCCAGTACGGGCGGAAGGTGCGGCTGCCCAGCGCCTCGACCAGCCGGGCGCCCAGCGCCGTGTCGGCGCAGGCCAGCGTGACCGCCGTGGGCAGGCCGCGCGCCACCTCCGCCGCGAAGGTCGGGCCGGACAGCACGGCGACCGGGGTGCCGGCCGGCAGCGCCGCCGCGACGGCGTCGCTCATCAGATCCTGCGTTTCGATCTCGATGCCCTTGGCGCAGATCACCACCGGCGCGCCGGGCTTCAGGTGCGGGGCGAGGCGGGCGCAGACGCCGCGCAGGTGCTGCGCCGGTGCGACCAGCAGCACGGCGCCGCAACCGCTCAGCGCGGCCAGATCGCTGCTGGCCTCCAGCTCCGCCGGCAGGGGCACGCCCGGCAGATAGTCGCGGTTCTCGCGGGTGTTGGCGATGGCCTCGACCACCGCCGGCTCGCGCGCCCACAGCACCGCCCGGCGCCCGGCGCGCAACGCCGCCAGCGCCACCGCGGTGCCCCAGGCGCCGCCGCCGACGATGCCGATGCGTTGGAAGGTGCCGCTCATGGATCGCGCTCCGCCGTAAGTCCGGGGCAGATGGATAGGCCAGCGCGCCGCCGGCCGCAAGTGCGTGGGGCGATCCCCTTTTCCCACCGGACCCCACCGGAACCTTTGCCGCCCGGCGGCCGTTTCCAGGTCCGTCTCCCATCAAGTGGAGGAGCGGCCGTGCGAAATAATGCCGCTCCGCCGAGCCGGAGGATGCAGTATGAATATTTTCTACATCATCGGCGTCATCGTAGTCGTTCTGGCAATCCTGTCCTTCCTTGGGCTGCGTTGACCTTCCCGCAACCTCTCACGCCTTCACCCCCGACCCCACGTCCGGCCGGCCGATGGCGGGCTTGGCGGCGGGGTCGAGCGGCCAGCGCGGGCGCGGCGCGAAGTCCAGCCCGTCGCTCTGGCCCAGCCGGAACCGCTCCAGCCCCGCCCAGGCGATCATCGCCGCGTTGTCGGTGCACAGCCTGAGCGGCGGCGCCACGAAACGCAGTCCCTCCTTGGCCGCCAGATCGTCCAGCCGGGCGCGCAGCACCCTGTTCGCCGCCACGCCGCCGGCCACCACCAGGGTGGCGCCGTCGGGGTGCGCGTCCTTGAAGGTGCGGATGGCGCGCTTCACGCGGTCCGCCATCACGGCGGCCACGGTGTTCTGGAACGCCGCGGCCAGGTCGGCGCGATCCGCGTCGGACAGCGGCTTCGGCAACTCCTCCACCACCCGGCGCACCGCCGCCTTCAGCCCCGAGAAGGAGAAATCGCAGCCCGGCCGCCCGACCATCGGCCGTGGCAGCTCGAACCGGCCGGGATTGGTGGCGCCGGCCGCCGCCTTCTCCACCTGCGGGCCGCCGGGGTAGCCGAGGCCGATCAGCTTGGCCGTCTTGTCGAACGCTTCGCCCACCGCGTCGTCGATGGTGGTGCCCAGGCGCCGGTACCGGCCCACCCCCTCCACCACCAGAAGCTGGCAGTGCCCGCCCGACACCAGCAGCAGCAGGTAAGGAAAGGCCACGCCGTCGGTCAGCCGCGCGGTCAGCGCGTGCCCTTCCAGGTGGTTGACGGCGACGAAGGGCAGGTTGCGCGCGGCGGCGATCGCCTTGGCCGTCATGACGCCGACGATGACGCCGCCGATCAGGCCGGGGCCGCCGGTGGCCGCCACCGCGTCCAGATCGGCGAAGCCGACGCCGGCCTCGTCCATGGCGCGGCGGATCAGCCCGTCCAGATGCTCCAGGTGGGCGCGCGCCGCCACCTCCGGCACGACGCCGCCGTAGGGGGTGTGGTCCGCGATCTGCGACAGCACGACGTCGGCGCGGATCTCGCGCGCGTCGGTCACCACGGCGGCGGCCGTCTCGTCGCAGCTCGTTTCGATTCCAAGGATGATCATGCCGTCAAACTAGCGGCTCCGGCGCCGGCGGTATAGACTCTTGGCCTTATGAACCACGATGTGCCCGACCGCGACGGCGCGATCCTCTACTACGACGGCGACTACCCGTCGCTGGAGATCGGCGAGCCGCGCGCCGAGGACGTGGCGCGGCTGGCGCGCATCGGCATCCTGGGCGACGTCGCCTTTTACAAGGAGCAGGCGGCCCGCACCGGCGGCCCGGTGCTGGAGATCGGCTGCGGCACCGGCCGGCTGACGATCCCGCTGGCCCGCATGGGGCTGGAGGTGACGGCGCTCGACGCCTCCCCCGCCATGCTGGAGCAACTGCGGGCCAAGCTGGCCGCCGAGCCGGCCGAGGTCCGCGCGCGGGTCGACCTGGTGCAGGCGGATGCCTCCGCGCTGTCCCTGGCGCGGCGGGACTTCGCGCTGGCGGCGCTGCCCTTCAACGTGCTGATGCTGATCGCCGATTTCGACGCGGAGCGGCGCACGCTGGCCGGCGTGGCGGCGCATCTGGCGCCCGGCGGCCGGCTGGCGCTGGACGTGATGAACCCGTTGACGCTGGCGCTGGAAGCCGACAACCGGCCGGTCCCGTCGGAGGCGCGCCGCAACCCGCTGACCGGCAATCCCTACGTCAAGAACTCGCGCAACACCCGCCTGGACGAGCACCAGCGCCAGCGCGTCCACGGCTGGTACGACGAGCTGCTGCCGGATGGTGAGCGCACCATCTGCGACTTCTCCTTCCACTGGCGGCTGATCTTCCGCTGGGAGCTGGAGCTGATGCTGGCCGAGGCCGGCTTGACGCCGACGCGCGTCGCCGGCGACTTCGAAGATGCCGACTGGGGCGTGGACAGCGCGCGCACCGTGGTGTCGGCGGCGCGGACGGTGCAGCGGCGCTGACGCCCGCCCCCCTTCCCCGGGCGAAGCGGGGGCGGGCACCGTCGCGCGATCAAAGGACCCGTCATCCGCCCGTTACTTGCAGTGGGCCGAGTTTTCGCCGCTGCCGCCCGGCCCTTCGCAGGTGACTTTCTTCTCATTGGTCAGGTTGCCCTGGCCGCTGTTGGTCGTCGTCTGGCTGTTCTCGCTGTTGCCGACGTTTTCTTCGCAGGTCACCTCGCCGCGGTCGCGGTCGAACTCACCCGCGCACTCCTCCTCCGACGGCGATACGGCAAAGGTCGTGCCTGAGCTGAAGGATAGAAGCGCCAGGGCGCCCAGCGTTGTGATGAGTGATGCACGCAACATGATTACGACTCCTCGACAGTTTGTTTCCGTGCCTCCGCATACGTCAGCAATGGCGGACGATCATAAATTACCGATCGCCACGAATCCGCGTGATGTCAGAGGTTTTTCGGGCTCTCAGCGCTCCATAAAGAGACGCGCCAAGCAAATGTCAGTGAAACACTGGAATCGTGAACTTCCCAGATCTCGGTCGGCCGTACGCCGACTGGTACTTTTCCGAGTATACCACGGCACAGCTTTGCTGGCCCTTCAGCCTATCTCTCACGGAGAGGAAGGGAAAAGGACCTTCACGCATTCTCTATACTGCCCACCATCCACAACCAATGAGACGCGTAAAGCAGCGGCAGGTTCACCGATGAGGAGCGGTCGCCCGACCGCTCACGCAAGGCCGGCGACGAACCGCTGGATCAGCGCCGCCGTCAGCGGCGGGCATTCCAGCATCGGGTAATGGCCGGCCTCCTGGCAGACCGCCACCTCCAGGTTCGGGTACCACGCGCCGAAGCGCTCGCGCACCGACGCCTCGCGGTAGAGCGGCAGGTCGTGCGCGCCCAGCAGCGCCAGGATCGGCGTGGGAAGCCCCGCCACCTCGGCCGAAACGTCCGTGCCGGTGAACATGTCGAGGCAGCCGAGCTGCGCCGCCCGCGTCGCCGCGCGCCGGGCGATGCCCAGCTTGAACTCCACCCAGCCCGGCGTGTAGCGGTGGCCGGTGCGCAGGCCGATGGCCTCGCGCAGCGCCTCGTCGTCGTCCAACACCGCCGCCATGCGCGCCTTCGCCGCCGCGTCGGCCGGGAAGCCGGAGGCCGGCACCGGGCAGACCGCGACCAGGGCCTTCACCCGCTCCGGCGCCTTGCACGCAAGATACTGGCCGATCATTCCGGACATGGAATGGCCAACCAGGTGGAAGCGTTCGAAGCCCAGCGCGTCGGCCAGGGCCAGCACGTCGCCGGCCGCTTCCTCCACGGTGTGGGCGCCCGCTATCGTCCGGGAGCGGCCGTAGCCGCGCAGGTCGGCGAAGACCCAGGTGAAGCGCTCGCCGTCCAGATACGGGCGCATCAGGTCCCAGTTGGCGGAATCGCCCAGCCATTCGTGCAGGACGATCGCCGGCTCCGCCCCGCCGCCCTGCACCGCATGCCCCAGCACCATCGCGTTCTCCCCCGTCTTGCCCACGCAAAGGTGCACGCCGCCTGATTTTGGTCAAGGCACGGACGGTTGGGGGTTGCAAACTGGGGCGAAGAGCATAGAAACGGCCCATGACGACACCGCTCCGCATCGGCACGCGCGGCAGCCCGTTGGCGCTGGCGCAGGCCCACGAAACCCGCGACCGCCTCGCCGCGGCGCACCCGCATCTGGCCGCCCCCGGCGCCATCGAGATCGTGGTCCTGAAGACCACGGGCGACCGCATCCTCGACCGCACGCTGGCCGAGGCCGGCGGCAAGGGCCTGTTCACCAAGGAGTTGGAGGAGGCGCTGCTCGACGGCCGCGCCGACCTGGCCGTCCACTCCATGAAGGACGTGCCCACGTGGCTGCCGGACGGGCTGGAGATCTCCACCCTGCTGCCGCGCGAGGACGTGCGCGACGCCTTCTTCTCGCGCTCCGGCCAGGGCGTGGACGACCTGCCCGCCGGTTCGGTGGTCGGCACCGCCGGCCTGCGCCGGCAGGCGCAGATCCTGGAGCGCCGGCCCGACCTGACCGTGGTGCCGCTGCGCGGCAACGTGCAGACGCGCCTCGCCAAGCTGGACGCCGGCGACGTGGACGCCACGCTGCTGGCGCTGGCCGGCCTGCGCCGCCTGGGCCTGACCGACCGCATCACCGCCGTGCTGGAGCCCGACGTGATGCTGCCCGCCGTGGCGCAGGGCGCCATCGGCATCGAGATCCGCTCCGACGATGAGCGCACCCGCGCCCTGCTGGACCCGCTGAACTGCGCGGAGACGGCGGTGCGCGTGACGGCGGAGCGGGCGCTGCTGGCGGCGCTCGACGGCTCCTGCCGCACACCGATCGCGGCGATGGCCCGTCTGGAGGGCGACGCGCTGACGCTGGACGCCAAGGTGCTGTCGCCGGACGGCCGGCAGGTCTTCACGGCGCGCCGCGCCGGCACCGCCGCCGAGGCCGCCGCCATGGGCGCCGACGCCGGGGCGGAGATCAGGGCGCAGTTGCCGCCGGGCTTCTTCCTGCCGTGACGGGCGGGGCGTCCCTTCGCCTCCTCATCACCCGGCCGGCGGAGGATGCCGAGCCGCTGGCCCGGCGTCTCGCCGCGCTGGGCCATGTTCCGTCCGTCGAGCCGATGCTGGACATGGTCTGGCTCGACGGGCCGGAGCCCGGGCTTGACGACGTACAGGCGCTGCTGTTCACCAGCGCAAACGGCGTACGAGCATTCACCAGACGTACAGGCCGCACTGACCGTCCGGTATACGCCGTCGGCGACGCCACCGCGCGCGCCGCGCGCGAGGCCGGATTCGAATCCGTCGAGAGCGCGTCCGGCGACGTGTACGCCTTGGCGGCGCTGGTGGGCGGACGGTGCGATCCGCGGGGCGGCCTGCTGCTTCATGTCGCAGGTACGACGGTTGCCGGCGACCTGGGCGGAATGCTGGCGGCGAAAGGCTTTTCCGTGCGGCGGGAGGCCATGTACGAAGCCCGCCCCTCGACCGCCCTGGGGAGCGCCACGGCGCGCGCCCTCGCCGAAGGTCAGATCGACGCGGTGCTGATTTTTTCTCCCCGTACGGCCCGTTCGTTTGTTAGGTTGGTACGCGAAGCCGGGCTGCTCGACCGCCTGCGTACGGTCGACGCGCTCTGCCTCAGCCCCGCGGTCGCGGACGCCGTCCGTACGTCCGACCTGGGCCCGGCGCCCTGGAGACACGTACGAGTGGCCGAACGGCCGGAGCAGGACAGCCTGCTCGCCCTGCTGCCGTAAGCGGCACGCACCGGGGCCTCCCACCGCCGCCGCGGCGTGCCCCCGCCGACGGCGCCGGAACGATAAAAGGCGACCAAGAAGGCGACCCTCATGACCCCTCGTCCAGGCTCCGACACTCCCGAGGCGGACCCGAACGGCCACAACCCGTCCGACCACACCCCCAGCGGCACCGCCACGGAACGCATCATCGAACGCTTCGGCGGCATCCGCCCCATGGCCCACAAGCTCGACATGCCGGTGACCACCGTGCAGGGCTGGAAGAAACGGGGCGCCATCCCGCTGTCGCGCCACGCCGACCTGCGCGCCGCCGCCGTGAAGCACGGCATCACGCTGGACGAAGCCGACCTGGAAGCCGCCACCCCGGCCGAAGACCGCCACGGCACCGCCCCCGCCGCGGACGACAAGCCGGCCGAGGACAAGATCCCCGACAGCAAGGCAGCCGACGCGGCCGAGACCACCGCCGCCCCGTCCGCGCCCGTGGTCGTCCCGCCGGCCACCACCGAGACGGAGACGCCCGCCGAAAAGGCCGCGGAGGAGGAGCGCGAGCGCGCCCGCACCTACAGCCTGCCGCCCCGTCCGGCCGAGCCGAAATCCGGCGGCGCCGGCTTCGCCACCGCCGTGTCGCTGCTGGCCCTGCTGGTCGGCGCCGCCGCGCTGACCGAGCGCTGGTGGGCGCCGATGGTGCCGGGCTGGAGCGCGCCCACGGCGCAGACCGCCTCCGCGCCGGCCAACGACGGCGCGCTCCGCGCCCAACTCCAGCAGCTCGCCGACCGCGTCGGCAAGCTGGAGCAGCGCCCGGCCGCCAACGGCGGCGCGGCCAACGGCGCGTCCACGGCCGACCTGCAGGCGCTGGCCGGCAAGGTCGCGGCGCTGGAGCAGCGCGTTTCCAGCGCCCCCACCCCATCCGGCAACGCCGACGCGGTGAAGGCCCTGACCGACCGCCTCGCGGCGCTGGAGCAGAAGGCCGGCAGCGGCGAACAGGCGGCCCAGCAGGCGCAGCAACTCGCCCAGCGCATCGCCGGGCTGGAGCAGAAGGTCGGCGCCAACGCCGCCGCCGCGCAGGACGTAAGCGCGCTGAAGCAGGAGGTCGCCGGCCTCGCCAAGCAGGCGGAAGGGCGGCGCGACGCCGCCGCCGCCGCGCAGGCGCTGGTGCTGGCCGCCGGGCAACTGCGCGGCGCGCTGGCCGGCAGCCAGCCGTTCCAGGCCGAGCTGCAGGGGGTGCAGGCGCTGGGCGTCAACGACCCGCAGGTCAAGGCGGCGCTGGACGTCGTGGCGCCGTATGCGGCCAAGGGCATCCCCACCCAGGCGCAGCTCGCCGAGCGCTTCGACCCCCTGGCCAACGACATCGTCAGGGCGGCGCAGAAGGGCGAGGGGGCGAACTGGGTCGATCAGGTGACCGGCGCGCTGTCCACGCTGGTGACCGTGCGCCGCCAGGGCGGCGGCATCGTCGGCGACACGCCGGACGCCACCGTGGCCCGCGCCGAGGCGGCGATGAGCCAGGGCAACCTCGCCGTCGCGGTGGAGGAGCTGTCGAAGCTGCAGGGCCCGGCGGCGCAGGCCGCCAGCGGCTGGCTGGCCGACGCCAGGGCGCGCCTCGCCGCCAACCAGGCGGCGCAGCAGCTCACCGGCCGCGCCATCGCGGCGCTCAACGCCGCGGGCGGCGCCAAGCCGGAGGGCGGCCAATGATCCGCGCCCTGTGGTTCATGGCCAAGGTCGCGATCGTCATCGCGATCGCGCTGTGGTTCGTCGACAATCCCGGCAACGTCAGCTTCGAATGGCTGGGCTACGCCGTCAACACCTCCGTCGCCATGTTCGTGCTGGCGCTGCTGGTGGTGGTGGGCGTCGTGGTGGTGCTCTACAAGATCTGGCGCGGCATCCGCAACGCGCCGGGCAGTTTCCGGCGCTACAGCCGCTCGCGCCGGCGCGAGCGCGGCTACAAGGCGCTGACCCAGGGCATGGTGGCGGTCGCCGCGGGCGACGCCGCCACGGCGAAGAAGATGGCGCAGAAGGCCGACGGCCTGCTGAACGAACCGCCGCTGACCATGCTGCTGTCGGCCCAGGCCGCCCAGCTCATGGGCGACGACAAGGCGGCGCGCCACTACTTCCACGCCATGCTGGAACGGCCGGAGACCGCCTTCCTCGGCCTGCGCGGCCTGCTGACGCAGGCGCTGAAGCAGGGTGACCGGGTGGAGGCGCTGGCGCTGGCGCGGCGCGCCCAGCAGCTCCAGCCCAACACGCCGTGGCTGCTCGCCACGCTCTACGACCTGGAAGCCCGGGCCGGCGAGTGGGCGGCGGCCGAGGGCACGCTGCAGAACGCGGTGCAGGCCGGCGCCGTGCCGCAGGACGAGGGGCGCCGCCACCGCGCCACGCTGCTGCTGGAGCGCAGCTTCGAGGCGGAGCGGCGCGGCCGCGCCGATTCGGCGCTCTACCACGCGCAGGCGGCGCACGAGCTGGTGCCCGGCTACGTGCCGGCGGCGGTGCGGATGGCGCGGCTGCAACTTCGCGGCGGGCATCCCAAGAAGGCCTCCAAGGTGGTCGAGCGGGCGTGGCGCCAGCAGCCGCACCCGGAACTGGCCGAGGTCTACCGCGAGATCCTCGACACCTACGAGCCGCTGGCCCGCGTCAAGCTGTTCGAGAAGCTGCACGCCCACACTCCCAACCACGTGGAGAGCCACGTGGCGCTGGCCCGCGCCGCGCTGGACGCGCACCTGTGGGGCGAGGCGCGCAACCACCTGACCAAGGCGCTGGAGCTGCAGCCGTCCCGCCGCGTCTACCAGTTGCTGGCCGACCTGGAGCGCGCCGAGCACGGCGACGAGGATGCGGCGCGCGCGTGGCTTATCCAGGCGGCCTCGGCCCCGGCCGACCCGGCCTGGACCTGCACGAGCTGCGGCGCCGTCAGCCCGTCGTGGGCGGGGCTGTGCGGCAACTGCGGCACCTTCGACAGCTTCGACTGGAAGCAGCCGTCGCTGGCCCTGCACCTGACCAGCCCGGAGCAGGCCGCGTCCAACGCCAACCTCCCCACGCTCGCCCAGGCGGCGCGCTGAGGTGAGGTGCCCGCCCTCCCCCGCCTTCGGGCGGGGGAGGCCCCCCGCCCCCCGGGGTGCGGTAAAGGATTTCGCAACGTTGCCCCCGTACACAAAGGAACCGGCGCACCGGTGCGCACGGGGGAAACCGCATGACCACCTCCTCGCCATGACCGCCTCGCCGCCGGATTCCGCGGGCCTGCTGCTCGCCGACGCGGCCCGGCCCGACGCGGACCTCGCGCGCCGCGCCGCCATGCTCGACGCCATGATCGCCGTCACCGGCCGCTTCATCGGCCACGACGACGGGCAGAGCGGCATGGAGGAGCTGCTGCGCCACCTGGGCACCGCCATGGGCGTGGTCCGCGCCAGCCTGCACCAGGTCCACGCGCTGGAAACCGGCGGCTTCGCGCAAGTCTGCCTGCACGAATGGACGGCCTGCGGCGTGCCGCGACTCACTGACGATCCCGCCCGGCGGATCGCCATGCTGGGCTCCGCCGCCGACCGGACGCTGGCCGGCTGGGCGTGCGAACTGCTGCGCGGGCGGCCCGTGCACGCCGCCGCCGCCGACCTGGGCGAGCCGTTCCGCAGCCTCCTCGAAGCGCACGGCGTGCGCTCCACGCTGATCGTGCCGGTGATGATCGACGGGCGCTGGTGGGGCCACATCGCCTTCGACGACGCCATCCCCGCCCGCGCCTGGAGCGCGCTGGAGATCGAGGTGCTGGAGTCGGCCGCCGCCACGCTGGCCGGCACCATCCAGCGCACGCGGACCGACGCCGAGTTGCACCGCTCCGAGGCGCGGCGCCGCGCGATCGTCGAGAGCGCCCTGGACTGCATCCTCACCATCGACGCCTCGGGCCTGCTGGTGGAGTTCAACCCGGCCGCCGAACGCACTTTCGGCTATACCCGGGCCGACGCGCTGGGCCGGCGCATGGAGGATCTGGTCATCCCGCCGGCCGGGCGCGATGCCCACCGCCGGGGCTTTGCCCGCTACCTGGCCGGCGAGGGCGGCGGCATGGTCGGCCGGCGCGTCGAGGTGACGGCCATGCGCGCCGACGGCGGCGAGTTCCCGGCCGAGCTGTCGGTGACGCCGTCGCGCGTCTGCGACGAACTGTTCTTCACCGCCTACCTGCGCGACATCACCGACCGCAAGGTGGCGGAAGCCGCGCTGATCGACGCCAAGGCGAAGGCGGAAGCGGCGGCGCAGGCGAAGACGACCTTCCTCGCCACCATGAGCCACGAGCTGCGCACGCCCTTGAACGCCATCATCGGCTTTTCCGAGCTGATCATGGGCGAGGCGCTGGGGCCGCTGGGCGACGCCAAGTACCAGGAGTTCGCCGCCGACATCTTCGAAGGCGCCAACCACCTGCTGGCCATCATCAACGACGTGCTGGACATGTCGCGCATCGAAGCCGGCGAGCACAGCCTGTCGTGCGAGACCATCGACCTGGGCGCGGTGGTGCGATCCTGCCTGACCATGATGCGCGACCGCGCGGTGAAGGCCGGGGTGACGCTGGTGGACGACACCGGCATCCTGCCCATCGGCCTGTGGGCCGACCGCCGGGCCGTCATGAAGATCCTGCTGAACCTGCTGTCCAACGCCGTGAAATTCACCCCGCCCGGCGGCAGTGCGCGTGTCAGCGCCGCGGCCGAGCCGGACGGCACCGTGGTGATCGCCGTCGGCGACACCGGCGTCGGCATGGCGGCGGACGCGCTGGCCGCCGTCTTCGAGCCGTTCCGCCAGGGTGACGGCAGCCTGAAGCGCCGGCACGAGGGCGCCGGGCTGGGCCTGACCGTCACCAGGGCGCTGGTGGAACTGCACGGCGGCACCATCGTCCTGTCCAGCAGCCCCGGCCAGGGCACCACCGCCACGTTGCGCTTCCCGTCGGCGACCTGACCGCGCCGACGCGCTTCATCGCCGAAGTCACCGCCCCGCCCCGGCCCGCGACCTGCGCGTGCTGTTCGCCCCCGCCGAGCCGCCCGATCCGAAAGCACGACGAAGGCGCGAAAGAACTACTCTTGCTCGGCGTCTGGTTTACCAATCGATAGGACGCCGTTTCGCCCGGCTTATTGGCTCATTCTCCAAACACCACAAAATCCATGCGAGCAACACAAGCAGATAGGACGCGCCGTCTGCTTGCACATCCGGTGGTATTATCCCCGACATTGGCGTTGAATTCAGCAATCTGACGGGCAAGTTTCAGCCTGCACGTATTTGCCACTCCGTGTTGTCCGTCCCGCCAGCGGCCCGACCAGTTGGGCCGGATGGGGCGGCTTTACCCCGCGGCGTGGCAACCGGAGCCCGAGGGAGGGTTGAATTGGTTGAAGTCATCATCGCCGCCGCCGATCTCGACGATCTCGCATTCCTTCTGGAGCGGCGACGCCCCGGTGTCGACGTCGTCGCCGTACCGGCCGACGGCGATGCCCACGCCGTGCTGGCGGACGTCCTGGCGCAGCGCCCGGCGGCCGTCCACCTGCTGGCGCACGGCGCGCCGGGTGCGGTCCTGCTGGGCGCGCGACCGCTCGATTCCGTGTCCCTGCTGGACCGCGCGTGGCCCGACGCGGCCGGCACCGAGATCCTGATCCACGCCTGCCGCGTCGCCGAGGGCGAGGCCGGCCGGCTGTTCCTCGACCGCCTCGCCGCCGCGACCGGCGCGCGCGTGGCGGCCTCCACCCGACCCATGGGCGCGGCCGAACTGGGCGGCTCCTGGACCTTCGACGCGGCGACCGCGCCCGTGGCCACGCCGCCGGCCTTCGCCGGAGTCGGCGCGTGGGCGCACCTGCTGGGGCCGGAGGACCGCTACGTCGTCACCGGCCAGGATATCAACCTGACCGGCGTCGACCTCAGCAACTACGGCGGGATCCAGAGCACCTTCGAGGGCTCCGCCACCATCCGCATCACGCTGGAGCAGGCGCTGCGCCTGAACTACGTCGGCACCACGCCGCAACCGGGCGACACCGACAAGGTGGAGATCGTCCGCCCGATGGGCGACACCGACTGGGACGTCGACCTCAGCCACCTGACGGTGTCCGGCTTCGACGTCGTCCACATGCTGGGCACCGATCTCGGCGACTTCATCATCGGCACGCCCGGCCACGATTTCCTCGAAGGTGGCGAAGGCAGCGACACGATCAGCGGCGGCGACGGCTCGGACGTGCTGAGCGGCTACCACGGCGACGAAGTGTTCATGTATTCCGGCCGCGAGACGGGCGTCGACTTCCTCTACAACTTCGGCCGCCGCGGCGTGGACAGCATCCGAATCGAAGGCGCCGACCTGCACGGTCCGGTCACGCTGGGCAACGGCACCACGGTCGGGCGCGGCTTCATCGAGGCGGAGTACCTGGCCGGCGAGGACACCAAGCTCTACATCGGCCTCGACGACGCGCCGGGCGCCGATATGGAGATCATCGTCAACGAACTGGTCGACACCGACCTGTTCCAGGTGAACGGCACCGACATCTCGCTGACCGACAGCCTGGGCCCGACGGCGCACCCCAAGATCGCCATCGACCCCGTGGCGGTCAGCCACGCCGAGGGCAACGCCGGCGCGACGGCCTTCACCTTCAACGTCATGCGCGCCGGCCTGCTCACCGGCGCCTCGACGGCCACGTGGTCGGTGGCCGGCAGCGGCGCCAACCCGGCGGACGCGGCCGACTTCGGTGGCGCACTGCCCGGCGGCACCGTCAGCTTCGCCGCCGGCCAGACCAACGCCACCATCACGGTGATGGTCGCCGGCGACACCGCGCAGGAGCAGGACGAGACCTTCACCGTCACGCTGAGCAACCCGTCCGACAGCACCGCCATTGTCGGGGCCAGTACGCAGGCCACCATTCAGAACGACGACACTCCGCCGGTCAGCGGCGGCGGTACCGGCACCGGTGGCGGAAGCACCGGCGGCGGTACGGGCGGCGGCACCACGACGCCCCCGCCGGGCAACGCCGCCGTCAGCGGCACCACCGGCGACGACGTTCTGACCGGCAGCAGCGCCAACGACGTCCTGTACGGCGAGGCCGGCAACGACGCCCTGACCGGCGGGCTGGGCGACGACGTGCTGTACGGCAACCAGGGGACCGACGTTCTGTACGGCAACCAGGGCCAGGACACGCTGTTCGGCGGGCAGGACGCCGACACGGTGTTCGGCGGCCAGGACGCCGACGTGATCTACGGCAACATGGCCAACGACGAACTGTACGGCAACATGGCCAGCGACACGATCTTCGGTGGCCAGGGTGACGACTTCATCTTCGGCGGTCAGGGCGACGATTTCGTCGCCGGCAACCTGGGCGACGACGTGCTGAACGGCAACTTGGGCAACGACACGCTGGTGGGCGGGGCGGGGGCCGACCGTTTCGTCTTCGCCACCGGCGGCGGCGCCGACACCGTCAGCGACTTCGAGTTCGCCCAGGGCGACCGCATCCAGGTCGCCGCCGGCATGACCTGGACCATCGCCGACGGCCCGAACGGCGCGGTCGTCAGCTTCGGCACCGGCGACCAGATCACGCTGACCGGCATCAGCGCCACCAGCGTCACCAGCGGCTGGATCATCGCCGGGTAAGCGGCCTTCTACCCCTCCCTCGCTTCCGGCGGGGGAGGGGCGTTTCCTTACTGCCCCAGCCGGGCGCCTTCCAGGATGGCGTCTTCCAGGTCGGCGCCGGTGCGGTTGGCGCCGGTCAGGTCGGCCAGCGTCAGGTCGCAGCCGCGCAGATTGGCCTCGGCCAGCGACGCGCCGGCCAGACGCGCCCGCACCAGCGAGGCGCGCATGATCCGCTCGGCCGAGTGGATCGCCAGCGGCGACAGGTTGGCGCCGTCGAGCACGCTGTCGATCAGGATGGCGCGGTCGAGCGTCACGCCGCGCAAATCCGCCCCGCGCAGGTCGGCGGAGCGCAGGTCGGCGCCGTCCAGCCGCGCCGCCTGAAGCTGGGCGCCGCGCAGGTCGGCGTTGCGCAGGTGCACGCCCGAACCGATGGCCAGCGTCAGCACCGCCCCGGTCAGGTTCGCCCCCTCCAGGTTCAGCCCGGTCAGGTCCATCTGGCGGCCCACCTTGCCGCTGGAACCCAGCCACAGCAGGTGCTGCTTCATCAGGTCGGCCAGCGCCTCGGGCGAGGGCGGCGGTGCCGCCTCCGCCTCGTTCGCCACGGGCAGCGGCGGCAGTTCACGGATGGCGGCGGCCTCGCCGTCGGTGCGGGCGGCGGTGACGAGGTCCAATTCGTTCATGAAGGCGCCGTCCAGGTTGGCGCCGCGCAGGTCGGCCCCGGTCAGGTCCGCCCCGTGCAGGTCGGCGCCGATGAAGTTGCAGTCGCGCAGGTCCGTGCGCTCCAGCCGCGCCCCGGACATGGTGGCGTTGGTGAAGTCGGCGGCGCGGGCGAAGCTGCCGGTCAGCTTGGCACGCGCCATGTCGGTGTTCACGAGGCGCGCCTGCGACAGGTCGGCCGGGCCGGGCTGGAAGCCCACCACCATGGTCTCGGCGATGCTGCTCTTGGTGACCTTGCTGCCGTCGCGCAGATCCACCTCCACCATCGCCGCCCCTTCCATGTTGGCGCCGCGCACGTTGGCGCCGCGCAGGTCGGTACGGAACAGCTTGGCGCCGCGCAGGTCGGCCCCGCGCAGGTCGGCGCCGAACAGGTCGGCGTGGTCGAGCACCGTGCCCTTCAGCTTGCCGTCGCGCAGGATGACGCCGGCCAGGTGCGCGCCGGTCAGGTTGCGGCCGGAGAGGATGAGGCCCGACAGGTCGAAGAACGGCAGGTTGGCGCGCGCGCCGCCCGGACGCCCCTCCATGAAGTGCACGTGCCGCTCGCACACGCGGTCGAGCTGGTCCTGGGTCAGGCGGATGCGCGTCTTGAGGGTGCCGTCATAGGCCATGGGCGGTCACCTCCCTCCGTCAGGCGAACAGCGCATCGATGTCGTCCTGCGAGAACTTCGCCCCGTCCGCGGCCGGCGGATCGGGCGGAGGAGGAGAAGGCGGAGGCGGAGGCGGAGGCGGAGGTGCGGCCTTCTTCGGTGCGGGCGGAGGGGGCGGAGGCGGGGGGGCGGGCACGGCGGCCGGCGCCGGCGCGGCGCGCTCGATGGCCGCGGGGTTCTGCGCCGCCATCTGGTCGAACAGCGCGTCGATATCGTTCTGGCTGACGCCCTGCCCGGCGAGCTGCGGGCCGTTCAGCAGGTGGGCGTCGGGACGCGTGTCGTGCAGCTTGCGGTGCGCGGCCGCGACGTCCGGCAAGGCACCGCCCACGCCGATGTCGCCGCCCCACACCTCGATCAGCGCGTTCACCCGCTCCTCGATGTAGCGCAGGGTGTTGATGACCTTGGTGGTGCGCTGGCCGGTGATGTCCTGGAAGGAGCAGGCGGTCATCACCTCGATGCACTGCGCCTCGATGCCGTTGGCGAGTTCGGCCCAGTCCGGGTCGTCGCGCGGGATGCGCGCGGTGTACTCCTGGATCACCTCGGTGGCGTTGAGGATCTCGGTGGTGGCGCTCTCGGTCGCGTGGACGATGGCGTCCAGCTCGGCGGTGGCGGCGACGATGGGGTCGCTGCCGCCGTCCGACGGGCGCAGCGCCGCCATGTCGCCGCGCGCCTGATCGACGAACTGGCGCAGCGCGTCCAGCTCCGACTGCACGCGGGCGATCTGCCCGTCGCCGGCCGGCGCCCGCACCGCCGGGGCCGCAGCGGACCCGACGGCACCGCCCAGGCGCTTGACGTGCTCCTCCAGGCGGACGGCGACGCCGTGGAATTCGTCGATGGCGACAAGGCGCACCCGGCGGTCGCGCATGCGCAGGAACGCCCGCCCGCGGGCGGTCTGCGACAGCGCCTCTTCCATCTTCAGATAGTCCTGCTCGGTGAGTTCGAGCAGCGCTTGGTCAGTCATGCCCGGCTCCGGCGGGGTCGGGTTTCGCGTGCGGACGGTCCGTTTCCGCAACCTACTCCCGGCAGCCGGGCAAGGTAAAGACGCATCCCACCACGCCGGGCGTCCGCCTACCCCCTCTTTGTGGACCCGCGCGCGGTCCGCCGGGTCTAAGACTCCGCCCATGATGGATCGTCTCCACTCCCTTCCCGCCCTGCCTGCCACCGCCGCCCGGCCGGCGCTGCTGCGGCCGCACAGCGTGCGCTGGCATCTGGTGGCGCTGGCGCTGGCGGCGCTGCTTCCGGCCCTGGTGCTTTCCGGTGTGCTGACGGTGCGCCACACGCTGGCGCAACGCACCACGCAGGAGGAGGGGCTGCGCGACACCGCGAGCGCGTTGGCGCTGGCGATCGACGCCGATCTCGGCGGCATCGTCCACACGCTGGAGGGCGCCGCCGTGGCCGCCGGGCCGCCGGGCGAGGACCCCGTGCGCTTCCTGACCACCGCGGCGGCGCTGAAGGACGGCCATCCCTACTGGCACGCGCTGTTCCTCGCCGACGGCTACGGACACGTCACCATCGACACGGCCAGCGGCGTCGGCGCGCTCCGCAAGACGGCGGCCCTTCCCTACGGCGCCGCCATCCGGCAGGCCATCGCCACGGGCAAGCCGGCGGTATCGTCCTACCTGCCGGCGGAGGGGGAGCGCCCGGCGCTCGTCGCCGTGGCGGTGCCGCTGCTGCACCGCGGGCTGGTCGACGGCGTGATCGGCGTCGCCGTGCGGCCGGAACGCTGGAGCCGCCTGCTGGCCGAGCGCGGCACCCCGGCCGACTGGCTGGGCGTCGTCCTCGACCAGGGCGGCACGCTGGTGGCGCGCGCCCCCGACGGCGCGCACTACGCCGGCCGGGTCGCCCCGGACTGGCTCGCCGCCGCCCTGCGCACGGCGCCCCAGGGGCTGGCTTCCGGCCGTTCGCTGCAGGGGCACGACGTCACCCTCGGCTACGCCCGCTCGGCCTTCGGCTGGAGCCTGGGCTTCGCCGCCCCGCAGGAGACGCTGGACGCGCCGCTGGCCCGCGCGTTGACCGAGGCGCTGCTGCTGAACGGCGCGCTGGTGACCCTGGCGGCCCTGGCGGCGCTGCGCATCGGCCGGCGCATCGCCGCGCCAGTGCGGGCACTGACCGCCGCCGCCGTGGGGCTGGAGCAGGACCGGCCCTTGCCGCCCATCCCGCCCAGTTCGGTGCGGGAGATCAACGACCTGGGCGCCGCGCTGGCGTGGGCCGCGCACCGCCTGCACGAGGGTGCCGTGGAGCGCGAACGCCTGCTGGAGCGCGAGGCGGAGCGGCGGCGCGAGGCGGAGCGGGCCAACGCCGCCAAGTCGCGTTTCCTGGCCGCCGCCAGCCACGACCTGCGCCAGCCGTTCCAGGCCATGCGGCTCTACCACTTCCTGCTGGACCAGGGGCTGGCGGACGAACGCGCGCGCGACATCCACCGCCAGCTCGGCACCGCCATGGAATCGGGCGAATCGCTGCTGAACGCGCTGCTCGACGTGTCGACGGTGGAATCCGGCACGGTGCAGCCGCGCCTTGCCGACATGCCGGTGCGCGACCTGGTTGCCGCCAAGCTGGCCGAGGTGCGCCTGGCCGCCGACGCCAAGGGGTTGCGCCTGCGCAGCCGGGCCTGTGGCGCGACGGTGCGCAGCGACCCGCTGCTGCTCGGCCGCATCCTCGGCAACCTGCTGGCCAACGCCGTGCGCTACACCGGGCGCGGCGGCGTGCTGGTCGCCTGCCGCCGCCGCGCCGGCGCCCTGCGCATCGAGGTGTGGGACACCGGTGCCGGCATACCGCCCGAGCAACTGGAAACGGTGTTCGAGGAGTTCGTGCAACTCGGCAACCCGGCGCGCGACCACAGCCAGGGGCGGGGGCTCGGCCTGTCGGTGGTGCGGCGCACGGCGCGGCTGCTCGGCCACCCGCTGGAGGTTCGCTCGGTGCCCGGCCGCGGCTCCTGCTTCGCGATCACCGTGCCGCTGGCGACCGGACGTGCGCCTTGACCATGACGTGCCGCATCACGTGCCGGCGGCCGGCCGGCGCGTGGTCCGGACGGGCGTCTTCGCCGCCGTCCTCTTCGGCGCGGCCTTGCGGGCCGGCGGCTGCGGCACGGCAGCCGCCTTGGAGGCGGACCCGGCGGGGAGCGGCGGTTGTGGCGGCAGGCGCGGGACCAGCGTGCGGGCCGGTGCCGCGGCGGCCTCGCGCGTGGTGGCGGTGGAGCCGGCCACGCCGCCCGCCGCGTGCCCGGCACCGCCGGACATCAGCGCCCCCACCCACAAGGGCGGCGCCCAGAAGAACGGCGACGCGGCGACCAGCCACGTGGCCGGAAGCCAGTTCGCCGCGGCGCGGTTCACGTCGGCCCAGGCCCGCATGACGGACATCGGCCCGGCCATCAGCGTCGTGAGGTCGGGCAGGTCCGTCGGTGGCCCGCCGGGATGCGGGGCGCCGGGATTCGACCGGGGGGAGGGGGAGTTGGACTTGCCGGCCATGTCACCATCCTCACTGCGTTGCTCGCCACGGCGTGCCGCCCGCCGGCGCGCGCGGGTGTCCTGATCCCGGGGAATCCAGACATGGCGCCACACGCCCCGCGATCAAGACGACAGGCTTGAACGATTCACGATATTCTCCCAAATGTGCGCCGCCGGGTATGCGTCTCATGATCGCGTCTGGCCCATGATCGTGTTTGGGATCGTGTTTGGGATCGTGTTTGGGAGAGTTCAGGCATGAAGAGCAAGGTTGCAGGCGTGCTGGCCGTGTTGGGCATCGCGGTGGCGACGGTCGCCGGCCTTCCGGCGCCCGCACCCGCGGCGCTCCCCGCCACGGCCAACGGAACGACGACGATCGCGCCCATGCTGGAGGCGGTGACGCCGGCGGTGGTCAACATCGCCGTCACCTCGCGGGCACCACAGGTGGACAACCCGCTGCTGCGCGATCCGTTCTTCCGCCGTTTCTTCAACATTCCGGACCAGCCGCCGGAGCGCGTGCAGTCCAGCGCCGGGTCGGGCGTCATCGTCGACGCGCGCCGGGGCTACGTCATCACCAACCACCACGTGGTGGAGAACGCCCAGCAGATCACCGTCACGCTGAAGGACCGCCGCCGCTTCAGCGCCAAGCTGGTGGGCAGCGACGCCGCCACCGACATCGCCGTGCTGCAGATCAACGGCGACCGCCTGACCGCCCTGCCCATGGGCGACTCGGACCGGCTGAAGGTCGGCGACTTCGTGGTCGCCATCGGCAATCCCTTCGGCCTGGGGCAGACGGTGACCTCCGGCATCGTCTCGGCGCTGGGGCGCAGCGGCCTGCGCGTCGAGGGGTACGAGGATTTCATCCAGACCGACGCCTCGATCAACCCCGGCAACTCCGGTGGTGCCCTGGTCAACTTCAACGGCGAGCTGATCGGCATCAACACCGCCATCATCGGCCCGGCCGGCGGTTCGGTGGGCATCGGCTTCGCGGTGCCCACCGGCATCGTGCGCGCGGTGATGGAGCAGATCGTCGAGTTCGGCGCGGTGCGCCGCGGCCGCCTGGGCGTGGCCATCCAGGACCTCACGCCCGACCTTGCCGAGTCGCTGAACGTCGGCGGCAACATCGCCGACGGCGGCGGTGCCGTGATCGCCCAGGTCGAGCCCGGCTCGCCCGCCGACAGGGCCGGCCTCAAGAGCGGCGACGTGGTGGTCGCCGTGGACGGCAAGCCGGTGCTCAGCGGCACCGCGCTGCGCAACCGCGTCGGTCTGGTGCGCACCGGCACGCCGATGCAGGTGACCCTGCTGCGCGGCGGCGCCCAGCGCACCGTCACCGTCCGTACGGCACGGTGACCGGCGTGCCGCTGCCGCCCCGCCCGTCACCGTCCCGCGCCCCGCAGGCGCCGCGCGCGGCGGCACCGCCGCCCGCCGTGGTGCAGAAGGCGGCGGCGCGCATGCTGATGCGGCTGGACGAGATGCTGCGCCGCACCGCCGATCTGGGCGCCAACGCGCGCGAGCGGGTGGGCGTGGGCGGCCTCAACCGCTACCGCCGCTTCACCAAGAAGGTGCGCGACTTCTTCGCGCTGGCGGCGGTGGTGGAGGAGAAGCTGGCGCCGCTCGACCCCGAACTGGTGGCGCCGCTGCTGACCGCGCTGGACCGGCTGCACGCGCGCATGGTGCTGCTGTTCATCGACGAGAGCGCGGGGTTCTTCGCCGGCTTCGTCAAGGTGCGCGAGCTGCCGATCGGCACGCACGAGATCTGCGGCGTGGAGTTGCGCGGCCTCGTCGCCATCCGCGGCTTCCTGGACGATCCGCGCTACGACGGGGAGCGCGGGCAGGCGCTGCGCGGCAAGGCCGACCGTATCGCCGACATGATGCGCACGGTGATGGCCCGCATGCCGCCGCTGCCCGATTTCGGTGACCTGCCCAGCGTCGGCCCCAAGGGCACGATCAACAAGCCGGTCAAGCCGCCCCGCCGCCCGCCGCAACGCCCGCAGGCGACCGCCCCGCCCCCGCCGCCACCCGCGCCGGAACCGCCGCGCGCGCCGGAGGTGCGGCAACTGTCGCTGGACGATTTCACGGATTGATGGGGGACGCCCTTCCCCGGAGCCGGCTGGGGAAGGGCGTCGGCGGCTCTATCGCTTCTTGCCGCCGCTGGGGGCGGTGAGGGCGCCGACCGCCGCACCACCGGCGCCGCCGATCAGGCCGCCGAGCACGGCGCTGCCGCCGGTCAGCGCGCCGACCGCCGCACCGCCCGCGGCACCGATGGCGCCGCCGGACAGTGCGCGCTGCTCACGTGTGTCGAGCCCCGAACAACCGGCAAGAAGACCAGCCCCCAGAATGACCACTGCGACCTTTTTCTGCATGCTTCAACCCGTCTGTAAAGCGGCGCAGGCCACGTGCCTGCAACCAGGCCATGTTTACGGGATGAACGCACAATCGGATGTGACCATTCCGGGGTAACCGCGAAGTTTCAGGCCGGAGGGGGGGAGCGCCCCCTTACGACCCCTTCTTGTAGAGGTTGGGGTCCTCGCCCTTGGCGTGGCTCTTGCCCTTCTCCTCGGCCTGGCGCAGGTCCTTGCCTTCCGGGCTGTCGACGGCCTTGCGGGCGCGGTCGGCGTCGCCCTGCACGTCGTGGTGCTCGACGTGGTCCTTCACGCCCTGGCGGTACTGGCGGTCGGCGGTGCGGTTGCCTTCGCCTTCGTTGCGGTTCGCCATGCTTTCCTCCTTTGGGGTGGCGGCTTGCACCACGTCAACCCAAAGGCCGCGCCAAGGTTTCCTTTATCCCGCCTTTCATCGCCAAACGGATTGTTTCGCAATCCCATAAAATTGCAGATATCTCCCCTTCCGACATGTTTGCACCGTCGTCGCGACGAAAGATTTCTTTTGTATTCCTTTTGAACGATAGCTCTTTACGGCCGCGAAAGTCCGGTGTAGTTCAGTGTCGTAACAAATAGGCCGCAGACGGGGCCGAACGAGCAACGCGCCGAACGGCCAAAGCAAGGAATCGACCGCCATGACCATCGCCCCCTCCTTCGCCGAGGCGCCCGGCCAGCGCCGGCACCGCCGCCCCGACCAGCCGGTCGCCGGCCATTCCGACATCCCGACCTTCGACCGTCATGACGCCGGCATGAGTTTCTCCGGCGCGGCGCGCACCGCGCTGCGCGGGACGCCGCCGATGGGGCGCGTGCTGCACATGGCCGCCACCGGCGTGTGGGCGATTCGCCTGGGCGGCCGCTTCGTCGAGGTGGACGGCCGCAACTGCTGGGAAGACCGCGAGGATCTGGCCACCGCCGCCGCGCGGGCCGGCGTGGTGCTGTCGGATCTGGTGGTCGACACCGGGCGGTGAGGGATTACGCCTCCATCTGCAGCGTCTTGATGGTCTCGACGCGGATCTCCTCGGTCAGGCGCTCCTTGTAGGCGGCGAACCGCGGCGTTGTCTTGACCTTGTAGGAGCGGGGGTGCGGCAGGTCGATGGGGACGTCGCACTTGATGCGGCCGGGCCGGGCGGACATCACCACCACCCGGCTGGCCATGAAGATCGCCTCGTCGATGTCGTGGGTGACGAACAGCACCGTCTTGCGGTGCTGCTCCCAGATGCCCAGCAGCAACTCCTGCATCAGCTCGCGCGTCTGGTGGTCCAGCGCGCCGAACGGCTCGTCCAGCAGCAGGATCTTGGGATCGTTGGCGAGTGCGCGCGCCAGCGCCGTGCGCTGCTGCATGCCGCCGGAGAGCTGCGCGGGGAAGTGGTTCTCGAAACCCCTCAGCCCGACCTGCGCCAGGAAGCGGTCGGCGACCTCCCGTTGCTCCGCGCGCGGCACGCCGCGCTCGCGCAGGCCGAAGCAGACGTTGTCGCGCACGTTCAGCCATGGGAACAGCGTGTAGGACTGGAACACCATGCCGCGGTCCGGCCCCGGCCGGGTGACCGGCGTGCCCAGAAGCCGCACCTCGCCGCCCGACGGCGTCTCCAGCCCGGCGACGATGCGCAGCAGCGTCGACTTCCCGCAGCCCGAGGGGCCGAGGATGGTGATGAAGTCGTTGTCCGCCACCTCCAGGTCGGTGGGGGTCAGCGCCCGCGTCGGCGCCGCGCCGCGGCGGCCGGGGAAGGTCTTCTCGACGGCGCGGATGGACAGGATGCTCATGCGCGGCCTCGCGCCCACGGGAACAGGCGGGCGTGCAGCGCCCGGAAGGCGAGGTCGGTGATCAGCCCGATCACGCCGATGACGACGATGCCGAAGATCATCTGCCCGGTGTCCAGGAAGCGCTGGGCGTCGATGATCATGTGGCCGATCCCGCGCGAGGCGCCCACCAGTTCCGCCACGATCACGTAGGTCCACGCCCAGCCGAGCACGAGGCGCAACGCCTCGAAGATCTGCGGGCTGGCGGCGGGCAGCAGCACGCGCAGCACCACGCCGCGATTGCTCGCCCCCAGCGTGTAGGCGGCCTCCAGCAGGTCGGCGCGCACGGCGCCCACGATCACCGCCACCATGATGACGAGTTGGAAGACCGAACCGATGAAGATGACAAGGATCTTCTGCGCCTCCCCCACCCCGGCCCACAAGATGAGCAGCGGGATGAAGGCCGACGCCGGCAGGTAGCGGGCGAAGGACACGAAGCCCTCGAAGAACGCCTCCACCGGCTTGAAGGCGCCCATGAGGATGCCCAGCGGCACGGCGAGCGCCGCGGCCAGCGCGAAGCCGGCGAAAACGCGCCAGACGGTGACCACCACGTCCTCGGCGAAGCCGAATTCGGTGAACAGCGCCCACCCGGCGATCAGGCTGTCGCCGGGCGAGGCCAGGAACAGCGGCCGGACAAAGCCGCCGTAGGTGGCGATTCCCCAGCCGAGGAAGAACAGCACGAAGCACGACACGCCCAGGACGATGCGCAGTCCGGGGCTCACCGGCTTCAGCGGCGTGAACAGGCCGTTCATGTGGGGGAGATTCCTGCGGTGGGACGTGCGTTTGCCCCCTCCCCATCCCTCCGCCCCGAAGGAGGAGGGTCAGGGGAAGGGGCAACGTTCTTTTACTTCACGAACTCGGTCGTCACCATCGCCTCCAGGCTGGGCGGGGCGCGGCGGATCAGCTTGGCGTTCAGCATCACGTCCTGCACCTCCCTGGCGAAGGCCGGCATGGTCTTGCTCAGGTACTCCTGGTTCATCGGCTTGTCGTACCAGCGCACGAACTTCGCCGAGGCCGCGAACTGCTCGGGCGTCTGGTTGACGTCCTTGCCCATCAGCGCGAAGGCCTTCTTCTCGTCGGCCTTGATGGCTTCGAGCGCCTCGAACCAGCTCTTCACCACGGCGTCGACGACCTTGGGGTTCTTCTTGATGAAGTCCGGCTGGAAGGCCAGCGTGTCGATGATCACGCCCGGCGTCTGGTCGGAGGTGACGATGATGCGGCCCTGCGCGTCGCGCACCTTGGACAGGTACGGCTCGTAGGTCACGGCGGCGTCGAACTGGCCGGCGACGAAGGCGTTGGCGGCGTCGGAGGGCTGCAGGTTGCTGGTCTGCACGTCGGCGATCGACATGCCGTTCTTCTTCAGCACGTAGGCCAGCCAGAATTGCGGCACGCCGCCGTACTGCACCGCCACCTGCTTGCCCTTCAGGTCGGCCAGCGTCTCGATGGGCGGGCGCACCGCAATGCCGTCGCCGCCGTGCGAGCTGTCGAGCACCAGCACCTGCGTCACGTCCACGCCGGAGGAGGCGTAGAGGATGTGCGTGTCCACAGTGGTGGCGATCGCCTGCACCTCCCCCGCCGCCATCGCCTGATGGCGGTTGGAGGTGGGCATCTTCTTGATCTCGACCTCGACGCCGTTCTTCTTGAAGATGCCGGTCTCCTTCGCCAGCGTGATCGGCGCGAAGCCGGTCCAGCCGCTCATGGCGATGGTGATCTTCGGCAGGTCCTGCGCGCCGGCTGCCGCCGAAAGTCCCATCAGCGAGGCCACCAGAGTCCCAACCATCCACTGCATGCGCTTCATAACGTGAGCCCTCTTGTTTCTCGAGGTTGTGCCTGCGAATGCGTCCGCCGGGTGCGGCGTGGCGACGCAGCCCGGTCCCTGTGCGGCGCCCATCTTGATCGCTTTACCTTCGGCTTGGAAGGGAGCACGACGGTTTGGCTGGGACGGCCAATCGTCCTTCAGCAAAAGTGGTATTGCGCCGAACCGCGAAACCGCACTATATGGGATTCAAGAAAACTATATCTGGTGCCGGAGCAACAACGCGTGACGGCTCTCCACCGCCCGGTCCACGTCCTCAGCGACGACGACCGCCAACGGACGATCGAGTACTTCGAGCGCCTCGGCAAGGATCGGGTGCGCCTGTACGCGGCGGTGGACTGCGACCGTTTCCTTGGCAACTGGCAGGTCCGCGAACTGGCCGATCAATGGCTGGCCCAGAAGGATGCCGAAGCCGCCGACGCCTCCATCTGGAAACGCCTGCTGCGGCGGAAGTAAGGAGAGCCCGCGCCGCGGAGGTCGCCTGTGGGTTGGGTTGAGCCGCAGGCGAAACCCAACCTGCGACTCATCCCCCCGCCGCCGCCATCGCCTGCCGCAGCTCGTTCGGGAACACCGGCTTGTGCAGCACGCGGAAGCCGTTGCGTTCCGCTTCGGCCAGGCGCTCGGGCGTGGTGTCGCCGGTCAGGATGATGCCCGGCAGCCCTTCGCCCAGCCGGCCCTGGATGGCGACGATCGCCTCCGGCCCGGTCTTGCCGTTCTGAAGCTGGTAGTCGGCCAGCACGAGGCGCGGGCGCCGGCCGTCCTTCTCCAGCAGCGAGAGCGCCTGATCGCCCGAGCGCGCCGCCAGCACCTCGTAGCCCCAGCCCTCCAGCATCGCCTTCAGGCCGAGGAGGATGATCGCCTCGTCGTCGATCACCATGACGAGGCCCTTGGACCCGCTGTCGTTGGCCACGTGGCGCACCTGGATCGGCAGTTCGGGCGCCGCCACGCGCGGCACCTCCAGCGCGAAGGCCGAGCCCCGGCCGGGCGCCGAGCGCACGGAAACCGGATGCCCCAGCAGCCGCGCCAGCCGCTTGACGATGGCGAGCCCCAGGCCGAGGCCGCGGCTGCCGTGGCTGTCGTCGAGCTGGGTGAACTCCTCGAAGATGACGTCGAGCTGGTCGGCCGGGATGCCGACGCCGGTGTCCCACACCTCCACCCGCAGGCGGCCTTCCGTGCGGCGCGCGCCCAGCAGGATGCGGCCCCGACGGGTGTAGCGCAGCGCGTTCTCCAGCAGGTTGCGCAGGATGCGCTCCAGGAGTGCGGGGTCGCTCTCCACCCACGCACCGGTGCGCACAGCGGTCAGCTCCAGCCCCTTTTGCCGCGCCCGCGGGCCGTATTCGGCGGCCAGCCGGCCCAGCAGGTCATCGAGCTTCAGGCGCATCGGCTTGGCGACGATCTTGCCGGACTCCAGCCGCGACATGTCGAGCAGCCCGTCCAGCAGGTCCTTCAGCGCGTCCAGCGACTGGCGCAGATTGTCGAGCAGCGGCGTCGCCGGGTGGCCGTCCAGCCGGTCGGCCAGTGCGGCGGTGAACAGGAACAGCGACTGCACGGGCTGGCGCAGGTCGTGGCTGGCGACGGCCAGGAACTTCGACTTGGCGGCGTTGGCGCGCTCCGCCTCCTCGCTCGCGCGGCGCACGGCGTCCTCGCCGCGGCGGCGCTCCGTCACGTCCACGGCGGCGCAGGTGATGCCGACGACCGCCCCGGCGGCGTCGCGCAGCGGCTCCACCGTCAGGTCGAAGAAGCGGTCGCGGCCGTGGACACGCAGGCGGATCTCGTCACGGGCCCCCTCGCCGCTGTCCAGCACGCGGCGCTTCAGCGCCACCAGCGCCTGGGCGTCGCGGGGCCGCTCGAACACCTCCAGGTCGGTGCGGCCCAGCACGTCCTCGGCGCGCGGGAACAGCGGGGAGTTGTTGATCCAGGTGAAGCGCAGGTCGCGGTCCTGGTTGAACACCACCACGCCGGAGTTCTTGAGGGCCGTGCGGAAACGCTCCTCGGCCACGCGCAGCGCCTCCTCCGTGCGGCGGCGTTCGGTCACGTCGATGCCGGCGGCGAGCAGGTGGGTGACGCGCCCATCGGCGCCGTGCATCGGCGCCAGCGTGAAGTCGACGACGGCGAGGCGCCCTTCGGCGACCCGCGCCATCATGTCGACGCGCGAGGCGACGCCGCCCGCCGCCCGTTCGATCGCCGTGCGCAGGCGCGCCCGCACCGCCGGGTCGTAGGACCACCAGCCGGTGTCCTCGAAGGGGCGGCCGACCACGTCCCCCGCCTTCAGCCCGGCGCCGGCCAGGGCGGCGTGGTTGGCCTGCAGCAGGGTGCCGTCGGGGCTCAGCACCGCAACGGCCACGGGCAGCGAATCGAGCACGGTGCGCAGGTGCCGCTCGTTGGCGCTCAGCGCCCGCTCGCGCTCCTCCAGCGCCTCGGCCATACCGTCGAAGGCCTGGCCGAGCTGGCCGATTTCCGACCGGCCGTCGCCCAGGTCCGCGCGCACGCCCCAGTCGCCGGCGCGCCAGCGATCGGCCGCCGCCATCAGCGCGGCGACCGGCTGGCGGATGAACAGCGTGCCGCCGAGCCACGCCGCCAGACCGGCCAGCAGCAGCCCCAGCAGCGTCATGACGGTGCCCTGCCGGATGGCGCCGGCAAGGTGGCGGGTGGCCGCCTCGCGGTCGATGCCGACGGCGATGAACAGGTCGTGCACCCCGTCGCCCACCGGCGAATAGGCCAGCACGCGGTCGACGCCGTCCAGCCCGGTGACCTCGGTCAGCCCGCCCTCGGTCCGGTTGAGAAGGTCGAAGAGGTGCGGCGGCAGCCGTTCGCCCTGCGCCGAACCGCCGCCCGCCGTATTGGCGAGATTGGCCAGGATGATGCCGTCGCGGTCGGCAATGGTCAGGCTGGCGTTCTCCGGCAGCGGGCTGGCGGCCAGGTTGGCGGCGAACCACGGCAGGCTGAGCATCGTCACCACCACGCCGCCCGGATTGCCTTCGGCATCCATCCACGGCACGGCGAAGGGCAGCATGGGATCGCCCTCGCCCCCGCCGGCGCCTTCGGGAGGCCAGCGCATCCACTCGCCCACGGTGAAGCCCCCGCTCTCCAGCGCGCGGTGGAAGAACGGGCGGTCGGCGATCGAACGGCCGACCGCCGCCGCCGTGCCGCTGCACAGCACCATGCCGGCGCGGTCGGTGGCGGTGATGTACTGGTGGTCGGGCGAGCGGCGGGCGAGGCGGTCGAGGTAGGCTTGGCAGCGCGCGTTCTCGCCCGTGCGCAGGAACGAGCCCTCCGACACGGTGACGGCGACCTGTCGGACGCCGGCCACGAGGCGCGCCTGCTCCCGCTCGACGAGGTGGAGGAGCGACCGGGCCTGGTCGTTGGCGCCGCTCATCCGCTCGCCGTGCAGTTGCACGACGTTGTGCACCTGGATGCCGATCGCCGGCAGGACGGCGATGATCACCAGCAGGAAGAGGCGCGCCACCAGGGTCATGCCGGACACCGTTGCCGCGACGGCCCCGAAGGGCGGAATGCCTGGGGGACGTCGCCGTGCGCGGCACAATGCCGCAAGCATGGTTAATTCACAGTTAATGAACGGGCGACTTCGCGGGCGCCTTCGAAGTCAACCCAATGCCCGCTTCGCCCGATGGCGGTATCACCAAGGGAAGCCTTTGGATTAAATCTTAATCTCATTTTTCCAGCATTGCCGACCTTCCCAGCGAAGGAAGCACCCGGCATGAAGGCCGCCACGCGCGGCGGGTCGACGATGCTCGCCCTGCCGACCCTGGACGCCGCGCCGGGACACTTGAGCGTTCCGCAGCACGGGCCGCAGGTTGGCGCCTGGCACCAACCTGCGGCTGGATAATTGCGAAGCCTACACGAGCTGGTCGCGGGTCACCCAGAAGACTTCGCCGAAGCTCTCGGCGGTTTCCAGCCAGAGGAAGTCGATGTCGGGATACTCGGCTTCCAGGACGGCGCGGCCGGTGCCGATCTCGCACATCAGGCCGCCGGTCGGCGTCAGGTGCTTCGGCGCGTCCTTCAGGATGCGGCGCACGATGTCCAGCCCGTCCTCGCCCGCGGCCAGCGCCATCTCCGGCTCGGCGCGGAACTCCAGCGGCAGGGCGGCCATGGCGTCGGCGTCGACGTACGGCGGGTTGGTCAGGATCACGTCGTACTTCTTGCCCTTCAGCGGCGCGAACAGGTCGCCCTGGTACAGCGTGACGCGGTCCTCGACCCCATGCTCGGCGACGTTGATGCGCGCCACCTCCAGCGCGTCGGGGGACAGGTCCACCGCGTCCACGTCCGCCTCGGGGAAGACGTGCGCGGCGAGGATGGCGAGGCAGCCGGAGCCGGTGCACAGGTCGAGCACGCGCTCCACGTCCGTCGGGTCCTCGACCACCGTGAAGTCGTCGCCGCCGATCATGTCGGAGAACAGCAGCTCGCCGATGTAGGAGCGCGGAACGATCACCCGCTCGTCCACGTAGAACGGGAAGCCCTGGATGTAGGCCTTGTTCAGCAGGTAGGAGGCCGGCTTGCGCGTGGCGACGCGCGCCGCGATCACCTCGGCCAGCGCCTGGCGCTCCGGCGTGGTCAGCCGGGCGTCGATGTAGGGTTCGAGCTGGTCGATGGGCAGGTTCAGCGTCTCCAGCACCATGAACACCGCCTCGTCGTGGGCGTTGCCGGTGCCGTGCCCGAAGGACAGGCCGCCGGTGGTGAAGCGGCTGACGGCGTGGCGGATGAAGTCGCGGACGGTCCGCAGCTCGGCGGCGGCGGTCGCGGGGTCGACGTCCGGATGTTCGAAGGGGGGACGCTGGGAGGCGGTCATGGCGGGCCTGCGCTGTTGGACCCCCGTTGCTTATCAGGCCCCCCGGCGGCGGGCAACGGGCGAGACGCGGCCAGGGAACCCCGCCGATCGGGCGGTGTTGAACCGGCGCCATGGACAGCGCCCTGCATATGCCCCCACGCCTCACCGCGCCCGACGGCTCGCCGCGCCGGGTCGGGGTGGAACTGGAATTCGCCGATCTCGACGCGCCGAGCGCCGCGCGCCTCGTGCGCGAGCTGTACGGCGGCGAGATCCGGGTGGAGGACCCGCACCGCTGCCGCGTCACCGGCACGCGCCTGGGCGACTTCACGGTCGAGCTGGACATGCGCTCGGCCCATCCGGAGAAGAAGGGGCCGGAGAAGAAGGGGGACTCCACCGCCGAAACCGAGGCCGGCGCGCTGGACACCGTGGTGGAGAAGCTGCGCCCGCTGTGGGGCCGCATCGGCAGCCTCGTGATGCCCTTCGAGATCGCCGCCCCGCCGGTGCCGATCGAGCAACTGCCCGAACTGGAGGCGCTGATCGAGGGCCTGCGCGAGCGTGGTGCCGCCGGGACGGAGGCGAGCCCCCTGTTCGCCTTCGGCCTGCACCTCAATCCCGAGGTGGCGGACACCGGCGCCGACTACCTCGTCGACCACCTGAAGGCGTTCCTGATCCTGTCGCCCTGGCTGCGCGCCGAGATCCAGGTCGATCCGACGCGCCGGCTGACCGGCTTCATCGCGGCCTTTCCCATCGACTACGCGGCCAAGGTGGCCGACCCGGCCTACCGGCCGGACCGGAGCACGCTCATCGCCGATTATCTGGCGGCGAACCCCACGCGCAACCGCGAGCTGGACATGTTCCCGCTGTTCGCCCACCTGGAACCCGACACGCTGTTCGCCGCGGTCAAGGATCCGCACGTCCGGCCGCGGCCGACCTTCCACTACCGGCTGCCCAACGCCCGCATCGGCGATCCCGGCTGGTCGCTGGCGCGGGACTGGAACCGCTGGGTGGCGGTGGAGGAGCTGGCGGCCGACCGCGACCGGCTCGATTCCCTGGGGACGGCCTTCCGCGACTTCGCGCGGCGCAAGGACCTGGACGGCTGGGCGGCCGAGACCGGCCGGCATCTGGCTGGGCGGCCGGCGGGGTAAGGATATGGCCGCGCGACCGCTCATCGGCGTCACCGCGTCGCGCCACGGCAGCCGCATCGCCTGGTGGTTCAACCGCATGGCGCTGTGGCGCGCCGGGGCCGCGGCCGTGCGCATCACCGCCGACGATCCCTACCCCATCGACCGGCTGGACGGGCTGGTGGTCGGCGGCGGCGACGACATCGACGCCTCGCTCTACGGCGAGACGGCGCGCCCGCAGATCCGCATCGACCCCGAGCGCGACCGGCTGGAGATGCTGGCGCTGGACCACGCCGAGCGGCGGCGCATGCCGGTGCTGGGCATCTGTCGCGGCTCGCAGATCATCAACGTGCACCGCGGCGGCTCCCTGCACATGGACATCCACGAGGTGTACGAGGAGGCGCCGCGCATGCGCACCGTGCTGCCGCGCAAGCGCGTGTGGATCGAACCGGATTCCTGCCTGTACCGCATCCTGTCGATGGGCGAGTGCCGGGTGAACGCGCTGCACCATCAGTCGGTCGACCGGCTGGGCGACGGGCTGAGCGTCGTGGCGCGCGACCGCGCCGGCATCGTCCAGGGCACGGAGGTGGCGGGGCACCCCTTCCTGATCGGCGTGCAGTGGCACCCCGAATATCTGGTGGCCGACAACCGCCAGCAGAACCTGTTCCGCACCCTGGCCGAGGCCGCCCGCGGGCGGCCGGTCAGCGAACAGATGGCGGCCTGAAGGGCGGGGCGGCCGGGGAACGGCCCCGCTTCCAACTTTTCACCGTCGTTCGTACGCCATTCCATTCCCAAAGTATGATGGACCGTCTATCCTGTGCGCGGCGGCGGGTTGTGCCCGCGTGCCCGGTTTCAACGGGAGGAGGCGGTTGACCGTCAACCTGCGCAGCGACGGCCTCGGCACGGACCGCGCCGCCTCCCACGCCACCACGTCGGGGTGGCGCCGGGGCAAGCCGCGCCTGCAAACGGTGGCGGTGCTGGCGGCGCTGGCCATGGCGCTGCTGGTCATGGGCTTGAGCTGGGGCATCGGCGGCGCCTTCAGCCGCATCCTCACCGTCGCCAGCGAGGCGCGCACCGCCATCGTGCCGCGCATCGGCAAGCAGCAGGAATACGCCGTCTTCGCCGCCCGCATGGGCCAACTGGCCGAGGCGGTGCTGAACACCCGCTCGGCCGAGGTACGCGGCCGGGCGCTGGAGGAGGCGGAGGCGCTGGCCAGCCGCTTCGCCACCGACGTGGATCCGGGGCTGCTGACCCGCCTCGACCTCGCCGTGCACGCCGTGCGGCGCACCGCGCACCGCGCCGACGTGATCGACGCGCTGGGCGCCAGCGTCAACCGCGTGCGCGACCAGGGCAACGAGGTGTTCCTGCGCATCCTCGGCTCGGGCACCGCGCTGGCGGCGCAGGAGCCGTTCTTCAACGTGCTGGAGGTGCTGGGCAACGCCGCCATCGCCACCGAGCCCGGACAGCTCCAGGACCTGGAACAGCGCTTCCGCACGCTGGCCGCCACGGTGCGCATCGCGCTGGCCTCCTCGGAAGGTGAGGGGCTGACGCGCTTCTTCGAGGACCTGGACGGGCTGGCCGTGCTGTTCACCGTGCGCCGCGAGATGCTCGGCAACGAAATCGAGATGGCGCGCGAGACGGAACGCGCGCACGCGCTCCTCAAGGAGATGACGGAGAGCCTGACCGCCGACGCCGTCTCCGGCACGCACCTGCTGGCCGAGACGCTGGTGCGCGACAGCGAGCACGGCATCCTGGTCGTCATCGTCGGGCTGGGGGCGGCGGCGGCGGTGCAACTGGCGCTGTTCCTGCTGCTGCGCGGCCATGTGGTGAAGCCGATCCTGCGGGCCAGCAACGCGCTGACTCAGGTGCAGCGGGACCGCCGGCAGGTGCGCCTGCCGCCCGCACTGTTCGCCGAGCTGGACGCCATCACCACCTCGGTCGAGCGCTTCGGCGAGGCGCTGATCGAGACGCACGAGTACGCCGACGCCCTGAAGGCCAGCGAGGAGCGGCTGCGGTCCATCCTCTCCGCCTCGCCCTTCCCGATCATCATCGCGCGGGTGTCCGACGGCTCGGTCCTGTTCTACAACCGCCACGCCGAGACGCTGTTCGGCACCGCCGGCACGCAGCTCACGCTGACCCGCGACGAGCGCTTCTTCCACGACCCGGCCGATTCCCACCGGCTGGTGCGGGCGCTGGAAGACGGCGGCGCCGTGCGCGACATGGAGCTGCGGCTGTGCACGGCGCGGAACCGCACGTTCTGGGCCCTGCTGTCGGCCGTGGAGATCCGCGACGGCGACGAGCCGGCGATCCTGTTGGCGATCAACGACATCACGCAGCGCAAGCGCCAGGAGCAGGAGACCGAGGCCGCCAAGCAGCGCGCCGAGCAGGCGCTGGCCGACCTGCGCCACGCGCAGGAGACGCTGATCCAGTCGGAGAAGATGGCCTCGCTGGGCCAGCTCGTGGCCGGCGTGGCGCACGAGGTGAACACGCCGGTGGGCGTGGCGCTGACCGGCGTCACCCATCTGGCCGACACCACCCGGCGGCTGCGCCGCCAGTTCGACCAGGGCGGGCTGAAGCGCGGCGAGCTGGTGGAGTACCTGGGCACCGCCGGCGAGGTGTGCGGCCTGATCGAGACCAACCTGCACCGCGCCGCCGAGCTGATCCAGAGCTTCAAGCAGACCGCCGTCGACCAGACCAGCGAGGAGCGCCGCACCTTCGGCCTGCGCGCCTACCTGGAGGACGTGCTGACCAGCCTGCACCCGCGCCTGAAGAAGACGCCGCACGTGGTGACGATCGACTGCCCCGGCGACATCGCCATCGACGGCTATCCCGGCGCCCTGTTCCAGGTGCTGACCAATCTGGTGATGAACGCGCTGACGCACGCCTTCGCCGAGGGACAGGCCGGCCACCTGACGCTGACCGCCACCCGCCCGACGCCGGGCGAGGTGGAACTGCGCTTCGCCGACGATGGCGCCGGCATCCCGGAGAAGGACCGCTCGCGAATCTTCGATCCCTTCTTCACCACCAGGCGCGGGGCCGGCGGCAGCGGCCTGGGCCTGCACATCGTCTACAACATCGTGACCAACCGCCTGGGCGGCAGCATCCGCGTGGAGAGCGAGGTCGGCCACGGCACGACCTTCGTCCTGCGCTTCCCCACCACGGCGGCCACGTGAGCCCCTCCCCCGCCACAGGCGGGGGAGGGAGAGAACAGCGTTACTGGCCGCCCAGGGTGCCCGGACGGCAGTTCGGGGTGCCCGGCGGGCAGTGCGTGCCGGTGGCCCGCTGGCTTTCCAGCGCCGAGTTGGGATTGGTGCCCACACCGGGGTTGATGGCGCGCGTGCGCCGCTGATCCGTGGTGCCCGAAAGCGTGCCGGTGTTGTCCGACATGCCGGCGGTGCCCGACGGCACGGTGGTGGTGCCCGACCAGTTCGTCGAACCGCTGGTGCCCGGTGCCACGATGACGTTGCCGCCGGTGGCGCCCGGCGACTGGATGGCGCCGCCCGACTGGTAGTCGGCCGCGAGAGCCGAACCGGCGATGAGCGCGGCGGCCGACACGGCCCCGATCAACAGGTTGCGCATTCTCTCACTCCAATGTTGACGGTGTTGGCCCGTGACCCCCGTCACGGCCGGAGCCTGCCGCCAGGGAAATGGCGCGAAGGCGCATCCCGGCGCCGTATTGCAGCGCTCCACCTTCGATCAACAGAGAACAGGGTGGATGGTTGCGGGAACCGCGCCTCAGGCGCGCAGCAGACCGTCCAGCGTGCGGGCGATGTCGGCGCCGCGCGCCGGCGCGCGCGGGTCCTCCAGGAAGCGCTTCAGCTCCCCGTTTGCCTCGGCCAGCCGCGCCAGCCCGGCGAGCACCGGCTCCAGTTGCCGGCGCACCGTGCCATGGAAGCCGGCGGCGCCCAGAGCGCCGTCGGCGGCGCCGGCCAGCACGCCGCCCAGCCGTTCCACTTCGGCCAGCAGGCGGCGCTGGCGTTCGGCCGCGTCCTGCCGTTCGGCGCCCAGCGTTTTCAACCGGTCGCCGATGTCGGTGAGCAGACGCGTCTCCGCCTCCACCTTCTGCGTCGCGGTGTGGTCGGCCACGGTCGCGTCGATGACCTGCTGCATCCGCGCAATGCCCTGTCGGATGACCTGCACCGCCTCGTTGGACTGGCGTGCGAGGTCGCGCACCTCGTTGGCGACGACGCGGAAGCCGTGCCCGTACTCGCCGGCCCGCGTCGCCTCGATGGCGGCGTTGAGCGCCAGCATGTTGGTCGCCGACATGATGCGGGTCACGTTGTGGATGGACTCCTCCAGCGCGCGGGATTCGGCCGCCACCTGCTCGAACCGGCCACGGTCGGCCGCGGCCTCCTGCCGGCGCCGCTCCAGATACTCCTCCAGGCCCTTGAGATCGCCGCCGCCGTGCGCCGGCTGGCCGGTCGCGGCCGCCGCGCGGCCGGACTCGCGCACCAGCGCGCCCAGTTCCCCCAGCGCAGAGTCCAGCCCGGCCAGCCGGTCGCGGATCGCCCCGGCGGCGGCGTCGGTGTCGCGCAGCACGGCGCGCAGGCTCTCGCTCGCCCGCTGGCAGACGGCGGGCAGCCGCTCGACCGCCTGCGCCGCCTCCGCCGGACGGGAGCCCCGGCTTTCGGCGAAGCGCAGGCGGGCGGCGCACAGGTCCTCCGGCCGGTCGAGCGGATCGGTCACGCCGTGGGCGCGCAGCAGGCGGCGCCACGCCTCGGCGTCGCGGTCGGCGGCGTCGAGGAGGCGGCCGGCCTCCTCGACGGTCAGGGTGCGGCCGCCCAGCGCGATGCGCTGCACGGGGAGGAAGTCGAACAGCGAGGTCACCGCCGTGCGCCGCGATTCCAGCACCCAGTACTGCGCCACCATGGTGGCGACGATGACGCTGAGCATGCCAAGCGCCGCCGCCGGCCCTTCCGGCACGCCCAGCGCGTCGAGCGTGGACCGCCACAGCGGATTGAACAGCACCACCAGAACGAACATCGGCAACCCGATCACGAGGAGGAGAAGCCCCTGGGCGCGGAAGAACCCCCGCCCGATCACCGCGCCGCCGTCCGTGCTGGTCATGCCCCGTATCCTCCGTCCGTGATGCCCGCTACCGCCCGATGGTTGAGTTTTGTGTCGAATATGGCGGATCGTCAGTAAAGCCCGCGACGCCCCTCCTGGCGGTGCGTCTTGATGACGCGGGAGGCCGATCCCCGCCCCACATTGGTCACCGCCGCCCGGTCTTTCCGGTAAATGCCGGTTAACCATCCGCCGCCCACTCTCGCCCGCTCCTTTCCAACGACCCAGCGGTGGGCATGATGACGACCGGCACCGGCGGCATCCGGCGGCTCTACGCCACGTTCTGGCACCACACCGAGGGCGCGCGCGGCCTGGTCGCGACGTTCCTCGCCATGCTGTTCGTGGCGCAGGCCGTGCGGCTGTCCATCCCCTACTTCTTCGGCGAGGCGGTCAACGCGCTGCAGGACACCGGCGTGCAGGACCTGGAGAGGGCGCTCTGGTGCATGGGGTTGACCTTCGGCGCGGCGGTGCTGGGCTGGGCGCTGCACGGGCCGGCACGGGTGATGGAACGCTTCACCGCGCTGCGCGTGCGCGGCCGCTTCGCCGACCGGCTGTACGCCAAGCTGACCGAGCTGCCGCTGGGCTGGCATGAGCGCCACCACTCCGGCGACACCATCCAGCGCATGGGCAAGGCGACACAGGCGCTGTTCGGCTTCTCGCAGCACCAGTTCGTCTACCTGCAGAACGTCGTCAACCTGATCGGCCCGATCGCGGCGCTTCTGGTGATCTCCACCGCCACCGGAGCGGCGGCGCTGGTCGGCTACGCGCTGATCCTGCTGGTGCTGGTGCGCTTCGACCGCGCCATGGTCCGCCTGCTGCACGAGGAGAACCGCCGCGAGGGCCGCTACATGGCCGAGCTGGTGGACTGCCTGGGCAACGTCGGCACGGTGCTGACGCTGCGCCTGCAGGCCGCCACCCGCCGGGTGATCGGCGAGCGGCTGGCCGCGGTGTTCCTGCCCGTGCGCCGGCACATCGTGGTGCACGAGGCGAAGTGGTGCGCCATCGACCTCGCCAACAACGGGTTGCGCACCGGTCTGGTGGTGCTCTACGCGTGGCTGGCGTGGCGGGACGGCGGGATCGTGCCGCTGGGCACGGCGGTGATGGTGCACCAGTACGCCCAGCAGTTGGGCACCGTCGTCGGCACCATGGCGACGCACTGGCAGGACCTGATGCGCCATCAGGCCGACCTCGCCGGCGCCGACCCGATCCTCGACGCCACACCGCGCGCCGGCAGCGCCGCCGGTCCGATACCGGCCGACTGGCGGGAAATCCGCGTCGACGCCCTGGACTTCCACCACGCCGGGCGCCCGGCGTTGTCCGGCGTCGGCCTGACGCTGGGGCGCGGTGCGCGCGTGGCGCTGGTGGGCGAGAGCGGGTCGGGCAAGAGCACGCTGCTGCGCGTGCTGGCCGGCCTCTACGAGGCGGAGCGCGCCGCCTTCACCGTGGACGGCGCCGCGCGGCCCGACCTGCGCGACCTGGGCGCCATCGCCACGCTGGTGCCGCAGGATCCGGAGATCTTCGAGAGCACGGTGCGCCAGAACGTCACCATGGGCATCGACTACCCGGTGGCCGAGGTGGCGCGCGCCTGCCGTCTGGCCCAGCTCGGCCCCGTGCTGGAGCGCCTGCCGCAGGGGCTGGACACGCCGATCAGCGAGCGCGGCTTCAACCTGTCGGGCGGCCAGAAGCAGCGCCTGGCGCTGGCGCGCGGCATCCTGGCGTCCCGCGCGTGCAGCCTGATCATGCTGGACGAGCCGACCAGCAGCATCGACCCGACCACCGAACTGACCATCTACGACGGCGTGCTGGACGCGTTCCACGACGCCTGCGTCGTCTCGGCCGTGCACCGGCTGCACCTGCTGACGCGCTTCACGCACGTGGTGCTGATGGCCGACGGCCGCATGGTGGACGCCGGCACGCTCGGCGAACTGCTGGCCCGCCAGCCGCGCTTCCAGGCCATGTGGGGCAACTACCACGGCGCGCCGCAGAGTGCGTCGGCGGCGGCGTGAGGAGACGCCGCCCGGCCCCGTGAAGGCCGGGCGGGAGCGGTATCCTTACCTGGGCCGCGTCTCGGCCACGTTGCCGGGGACGTCGGAAATGACGACCTCGACGCGGCGGTTGGCCTGGCGGCCGGACTCGGTGGCGTTGCTGGCCACCGGGCGGGCCTCGCCGAAGCCCTGCGCCACGACGCGGCCGGGGCTGACGCCGCGCGCCGTCAAGGCGTCGCGCACCGCGGCGGCGCGGCGCTCCGACAGGTCGAGGTTGTGGCCGGCGGCACCGGTCGCGTCGGCGTAACCCTCGATGCGCACCGTGCGGTCGGGGTTGCGGCGCAGGAACTCGGCCAGCCGGTCCAGGCGCGCCTCGGCGCCCGGCGTCAGCTCGGCCCGGTTCACGGCGAACAGCACGTCGCCCAGCGTCATGACGATGCCGCGCTCCGTCCGCTCCGCCTGCAGCTCGGCAAGCTGGCGCTCCAGCTCGGCGTTGCGGGCCTGGAGGACGGCGGTGCCGCGCGTCAGGTCGGCGGTGGCCACCGTCCTGCGCGCCTGGCTCGCCATCGCCGTCTCGCGGGCGATCTGCACCTGCCGGCTGGCGATGTAGGCGCGCTGGTTGGCCTCGGCCGTGTCGCCGTCGGCGCGGGCGGCCTCTGCTTCGGCCAGCGCCTCGCGGGCGCGCCGCAGCTCCAGCGGCGCGCCGGCCGCCACCGCCGGGTCGGCGGCGGCGGTCGTGTAGGCGGTGCGCGCCTCGACGAGCGCCGGGCTCTCGGGATTCGAAGCGCAGGCGGCGAGCGCCGCCAGGGCTCCGAGGGCGAGGAGGCGGGCGGTCACCATGTCGTCCCCCGCTGCTGGCCCCGCTGCTGGATGATGGTGGTGGAGCTGGTGCCCCCGGTCACCGGCGGGGCCGGAGGCGGTGGCGGTTCGAGGACGCGGGTGTCCCAACTGGTCGGGCCGGGGATGGTCGGCAGCGGCGTGCCCTGCTCCAGGGCGCCGTAGGGGGCCATGGTGGTGCTGCCGGCCGTCGTCGAGGTGGCCGTGCCGGCCGGGTTGACGACCGTGGTGCTGACGGTCGGCGCCGGTTGCGGCGGCGGGCGGTAACCGGGGGTCAGCGGCACGCCGGCGCGGCCGTCGTAGACGGTGCCGGATTGGGTGGTGCCGGAATAGCCGGTGCCGGAATAGCCGGTGCCGGACGGCTGGGGCGCCACGGCGCCGGCCGTGCCGCCGCTCAACACCTGCTGATCGCGGCGGACGGCGGCGGCGGCTTGCTGGGCGGCGACGTTCTGCGCGTGCACGGACGCGAGGTCGGCGTCCATCTGCGCCTGCTCGGCCAGACGGCGCGCCTCGGTGCGGTCGTCGCGGCGCATGGCGGCGTCGGCGGCGGCCAGCTTGTCGCGCGCCATCTGCAACTCGCCGGGCGCGAACTGCGGCGCTCCGGCGCGCTCCGCGTTCAGGATGGCCTGGCTGGCGGCGCCGAGCTGGGCGGTGGGCGGGGGCACGTCGCTGGCGCACGCGACGAGACCGAGCGACAGCAGGGCGGCAACGGTTCCGCCCCCAATGCGACGCGCACGAGTGCGGGTCATGGCTTGGGCCTTCCTTCGGATGGTCGAGGGATGCCGCAAGAACGGACCTACCCGGCGAAGGTTCCGCTGTGAGTGCCGGCTTCGCGGCGCCGCTCCGCCCGGCCGCGGCGCAGGTGCCGCACCACGCGCACGAGGTAGGCGGCGAGCAGCACGCCGAACAGCGCCAGCGAGCCCGGCACCATCCAGTCCGCCAGTTCCGGAAAGCCCGAGCGCATCAGGTAGCCGGTGGACGCCAGCACCAGCACCCACCCGGCCGACCCCAGCGTGGCGTACAGCATGAAGCGCGGCAGCGGCAGCCCGATGGCCCCGGCCGGAATGGAGATCAGCGTGCGCAGGCCCGGCAGCGGCTGGCACAGCAGCACGGCGAGGCCGCCGCGCCGGACGAACCACACGGTGGCGCGATCGACCTGCTCCTCGTCCATGCCCAGCCATCGGCCGTGGCGGCGCAGGAACCCCACGAAGCGGTCATGTCCCAGCCGGCGGCTGACCAGGTACCACAGCAGTTCCCCCACCGCCGAGCCGAGCCCGCCGGCCGCCGCGATCAGCAGCAGGTTGAACTCCCCGGCCGCGGCACCCATGCCGGCCAGCGGGATGACCGTCTCCGCCGGCACCGGCGGCAGCACGCGCGCCAGCACCAGCAGCAGGAAGATGCCCGCGTAGCCGAGTTGTGCGACGACATCCGTGACCCATTCCGTCATGCCCACGGCAACCGGCCGCAGGCGCGCCGGGTTCCGGCGATGCGTCCGCCGAATACCCGACGGGCCGAAAACCCAACGGTAGGAGCGTTACCCCACCACGCCGAACGAGATCTGGTTGTTGTCGTAGCGCGCGCGGATGGTCAGGCGCTGGCCCGGATCGACGCGGATCGGCGCTTCCAGGAACATCATCGCCTGCTTCCAGTGGTTGGTGCGCGCCCGGCTTTCCGACCGGTAGACCACGTCGTCGTCCATGAACAGGTCGAACCAGAAGGCCACGCCGTGGCAGGTGCCGCTGGCCGTGACCTCCACTTCGATGTCGCGCTCGCCCTCTTCCGGCATGGTGCGGGTGAAGTCGAAGTCGAGCGCCGTGAAAGCCGCCGACAGCGGCGCGTGGGCGTCGGCCGCCATGTCGATCTGCGCGTAGCCGGGGGAGCGGAAGACGTCCATCGCCGACATGTCGAAGCCGTCGATGCTCTTCACCGGGTTGATGCGCGCGAGTTCCGGCGTTTCCACCAGCATGGCGTAGACGGTGGAGGCCGCGGGGATGATCCTGCCGCCCGGCTTCACCAGATGCGTGCGCGCGTGCTGGAGGACGGAGAGCATGCGCGGCGCCAGCATGCCGATGTTGATGAGTTCGGAGACGAAGACGTCCGCCTTCTCCGGCAGGTCGCCGCCCGCGCCGACGGTGAGCTGGGTGGAGAGCTTCGGCACCACGGTGACGCGGTCGGCGTAGCCGTTGTTCGCCACCGTTTCCGCCGCCACGCGCGCCAGGATCGGGTTGACCTCGCACGTCACGACCTTCCGCGCCCCGGCGCGCGCCGCCATCATCGACACGATGCCCGATCCCGTGCCGATCTCCAGCACCAGGCTGTCCGGCGTCACGGCACGCTCCAGCGCCGCCTTGTAGGCGTCGTTGCGCTCGAAATCGTTGATCATCGGCAGATGCCAGCCGGGCACCGCGTTGGAATAGATCAGCCGGCGGGTGAAGTTGATCAGCGGGTGGGTGGGGTCGATGGCGCGCGCCGCCTCGATCGCCTCCACCGCCTCCCCGGCGCGGTCGAGGCTTTGCAGCGCGTGGGCGAGGCCGACGTGGGCCGGGATGAACCTGGGCGCCGCCTCGATCACCATGCGGAAGCCGTCGGCCGCCTCCTCCAGCTTGCCCTGCGTCGCCAGCACCTCGGACAGGTTGTAGCGGGCGTCCAGGTATTCCGGCGCCTTGGCCAGCGCGGCGCGGAAGCTCGCCTCCGATTCGTCCAGCCTGCCCAGGTCGCGCAGCGTGGTGCCGAGGAAGTTCAGCATTTCCGGCGCGTCGGGGCGCATCTCCAGCGCGCGGCGGTAGCAGGGCTCCGCCTCCGCCGGGCGGCCCAGCGCCTTCAGCACGTTGCCGAGGTTGCCGTGCACCTCCGGCAGCGCGTCGTTCAGGTCCAGCGCGCGGCGGAAGGCCGGCTCCGCCTCGGCGGTGCGGCCGAGCTGGAAGAGCAGGCTGCCGCGGCTGTTGTGCGTCGACGGATCCTCGCCGTCGGCCTCGACCGACTGGTCGAACAGCACCAGCGCCGCTTCCGGATGGCCGGTGTGCGCGGCGACGAGGCCGAGGAGGTGCAGCGCCTGCGCGTCCTTCGGGTTCGCCTCCAGCATGCGGCGGCACGCGGCCTCCGTCCCGGCCAGATCGCCGCCGCGGAACAGGCGGATGGCGTCGGTCAGCGTGGGCGCATCGGTCATCGGAAGGGTCTCCCAAGGCGTCGGCAATTCGGTTCGTGGCCCGGACCATAGCGTGAAAACGCGCGGCGCTACAGCGCCGAACGACGGCTCCGCATTGCCCGGTTGCGCGCTTGCGTCCTAAAGTGCGCCGCACGCGAAACCCGCCGCACGCGAAGCCCGAGGAGACGACCGACGATGAGCCGCACCCGCACCGGCCTGTTCACGGCCCTGCTGGCCGCCATGCTGGCGACCGCCTGCGCCGGCCTGCCGCAGACCGGCACCGGGGGTGGGGGTGCTGCGGCGCAGCGGTTCGAGCAGGTGCGCTCCAGCCCGCCGGAGCTGCGCGCCTTCCTGGCCCGCATGCCCAAGGGGGCCGACCTGCACAGCCACCTGTCCGGCGCGGTCTACGCCGAGACCTACATCCGCCTGGCGGCCGAGCAGGCGCTGTGCCTGGACACCACGGCCATGGCCTTCGCCAAACCCGCCGTCACCAAACCGCCCGCCACCAAACCGGCCTGCGCGCCCGGAACGGTGCCGGCGGCGGAGCTGCTGAAGGACCAGGGGCTGTACGCCAAGGCGGTGGACGCGCTGTCGTTGCGCGACTTCGTGCCGGCCAGCGGGTGGAGCGGGCACGACCAGTTCTTCGTTACCTTCGGCCGCTTCAACGCCGCCAGCGCCGCCGCCGGCGACCTGCTGGCGGAGGCCGTGGACCGCGCCGGGCGCCAGCGCGTCGAGCACGTCGAGCTGATGGCCACCGCCGGCAACGGCGGGGCGATCCGCGCCCTTGCCGACACGGTCGGCTGGAACGGCGACGCCGCGGACACCACCCGCCGGCTGATGGAGGCCGGGCTGGGCGACCTGATCCCCGGCGCCAAGGCCGACCTCGACCGGGTCGAGACGCGCATGCGCGACCTGCTGCGCTGCGACACCGGCACGCCGTCGGACGGCTGCGGCGTGTCGGTGCGCTACATCCAGCAGGTCAGCCGCAACCAGCCGCCGGCCCGCGTCTTCGCCCAGACGCTGTTCGCCTTCCTTCTGACGCAGGCGGAGCCGCGCGTGGTGGGCCTGAACTTCGTCGGGCCGGAGGACTACCGGATCGCACGCGCCGACTACACACGGCACATGCGCATGATCGACGCCCTGCACCGGGTGATGCCGGGCGTGAACGTGGCGCTGCACGCGGGCGAGCTGACGCTGGGCATCGTGCCGCCGGAGGACCTGCGCTTCCACATCCGCCAGGCGGTGGAGCTGGGCCACGCCAGGCGCATCGGCCACGGCGTGGACGTCATGTACGAGGACGACCCCTGGGGCCTGCTGCGCCTGATGGCGGAGCGGCGCGTGGCCGTGGAGGTCAACCTGTCCAGCAACGACCAGATCCTCGGCGTGCGCGACCACCAGCACCCCTTCCCGGTCTATCGCAAGGCCGGCGTGCCCACCGTCGTCTCAACCGACGACGAAGGGGTGAGCCGCAGCGACCTGACCAACGAGCTGCAGCGCGCCGTGAGCACGTACAACCTGTCCTACGCCGACGTGGTGGAACTGGCGCGCAACAGCCTGGAGTACAGCTTCCTGCCGGGGGCCAGCCTGTGGACGGACGTCAAGGCCGGGCGCCGCGCCGCGGCCTGCGCCGACGCCGATCCGGCGGGCGCGACGCCGCCGGCCGCCTGCGGCGCCCTGCTGGAGGCCAGCGAGAAGGCCCGCGTGCAATGGCGCCTGGAGCGGGCACTCGCCGACTTCGATCGCAGGGTGGCGGAGGACCGGCTGTAACCGCCGCTCAACCGCCGCTCACGCCACCATCCGCCACGCCATCCAGCCGAGCACCCCGGCGTTGACGGCCATGATGACGGGCGCGGCGCGGGCCACCGCCTCGCGCCACGTGCGGCCGGCGACGTGGCCGGCGAGGCCGACGGCGAGCAGGCTGGGCACGGTGCCCAGCGCGAAGGCGGCCATGCCGACGAAGCCGGTCAGCGCGCTGCCGCTGGCCGCCGCGACGGCGACGGCGCCGTACAGCAGGCCGCAGGGGATGAAGCCCAAGGCCAGCCCCAGCCCGTAGCCGCGCCAGCCGACGGGATTGCCGAACAGCGGCCGGGCGAGGCGCGACACGCGGTCCCCCCACCAGCGCTGGAACGGCGTGTCGAAATGCGGCAGCCACGCCGACAGGCCCTTGACCGCGTAACCCAGGAAGAACAGCGCGGCGAAGACCAGCAGCGCCACCGACAGCCACTTCAGCCCCGGCAGCGCGCCGACGTGCCCGGCCACCCCCGCCGCCACCGCGCCGATCGCCGCGTAGGTCGTGGCGCGGCCGAGGTGGTAGGGCAGCACGGCGGCCCCGGCGAGGCGATGGAACTCGCTCATCCGCGCCACCGGCACCTGCTCCAGCCGCGCCGTGACCTGTGCCAGCACGAAGGGGCCGCACATGCCCGTGCAGTGCGTGGCGCCACCGACCAGCCCGGCGGTGAGCAGGGCGACCAGCAGCCCGGCGTCGCGATCGATGACCACGGCGCACGCGTTCAGGCCGGCTTCAAGCGTGGTGAGGGCGGAATGGGTGTCCAACGATGCAGTCTCCGGGACGGATCGCGTCCTTACTTAGGCGCCCGCGCGCCGAAAACCCATGACATGCGTCAATGGATCGCGCTACGCGTGCTGGTGGATCACGTCGAGGAACGCATCGGCGTAGAGGTCCAGCTTGCGGGCACCCACACCGGGCAGCCTTGAGAAGGCGAGGCGGTCGAGCGGCCGCTCGGCCACCATCTCCAGCAGCGTGGAATCGTGGAAGATGACGTAGGGCGGCACGCCCTGGTCGCGCGCCAGTTCCAGCCGGCAGGCCTTGAGCGCGTGCCACAGCGCGTCGTCCTGCGCCGACAGCGCGCCGCGCGCCCCGCCGCGGGACACGCCCTGCCCGGCGGAGGTGCCGCGGCCCGCCGAGCGCCGCAACGCCTCGTTGACGCCGCGGCGCTTCTCCTGCACGTGGTCCTTGCGCAACTGGACCGTCGTCTGCCCCTTGATGATCGCGACGCCAGCGTCGGTCAGGCGGAAGCCGCCGTAGCCTTCCACGTCCACCGTCAGGCAGCCGGCGGCGACGAGCTGGCGGTAGACCGACTGCCATTCCGCCTTGGACAGGTCCTTGCCGACGCCGAAGGTCTTCAAATGGTCGTGCGCCTGCTGTTTGACCTTTTCGGTGGCGTTGCCCAGCAGCACGTCGATCAGGTGCCCCGCACCATAGCGCTGGCCCGTGCGGTACACGGCCGACAGCGCCTTCTGCGCCGCGATGGTGCCGTCCCAGGTGACGACCGGCTCCAGGCAGGTGTCGCAATTGCCGCAGGGCTCGTGCCGTGTCTCGCCGAAGTAGTTGAGCAGCACCTGCCGCCGACAGGTCGCCGTCTCGCAGAAGCCCAGCAGCGCCTCCAGCTTGGTGCGTTCGACCCGGCGGTGGCTCTCGCCGGCCTCCGACTGCTCCAGCATCTGGCGCAGGCCCACCACGTCGGCCATGCCGTAGGACAGCCACGCGTTGGCCGGCAGCCCGTCGCGCCCGGCGCGGCCGGTCTCCTGGTAGTAGGCCTCCAGGCTCTTGGGCGGGTCGAGGTGGGCGACGAAGCGGACGTTGGGCTTGTCGATGCCCATGCCGAAGGCGACCGTCGCCACCATGACGAGGCCCTCGGACTTGATGAACAGGTCCTGGTTGGCTTCGCGCACCTCCGACGGCAGGCCGGCGTGGTAGGGCAGCGCCTCGCGCCCCTGGCTGTTCAGCCACTGCGCCACGTCCTCCACCTTCGCCCGCGACATGCAGTAGATGATGCCGGCGTCCTCGGGGTGGTTCTCGCGAAGGAACTCCAGAAGCTGCTGGCGCTCCGACTTCTTCTGCACGATGCGGTAGGTGATGTTCGGCCGGTCGAAGGACGACAGGAAAACCCGCGCCTCGCCCAGGCCCAGCTTCTCGGCGATCTCCGCGCGGGTCTGCGCGTCCGCCGTGGCGGTCAGCGCCACGCGCGGCACCATCGGGTGGCGCTCGTGCAGGATGGAGAGCTGCAGGTACTCGGGCCGGAAGTCGTGCCCCCACTGCGACACGCAATGCGCCTCGTCCAGCGCGAAGAGGGCGAGGTTCGTGCGGTCGAGCAGGTCGAGGAAGCGCGGCGTCACCAGCCGCTCCGGCGCCACGTACACGAGGTCCAACTCGCCCTTGACCATGGCGCGCTCGACCTCGCGCGCCTCGTTCATGTCCAGCGAGGAGTTGAGGAAGGCGGCGCGCACGCCGAGCTGGCGCAGCGCCGTCACCTGATCGCGCATCAGCGCGATGAGCGGCGAGACGACCACCGCCACGCCGTCGCGCACCAGCGCCGGGATCTGGTAGCACAGCGACTTGCCGCCGCCGGTGGGCATCAGCACCAACGCATCGCCGCCGCCGACGACATGGCGGATGATGTCGCCCTGCTGCCCGCGGAACGACTCGTACCCGAACACCGAGCGCAGCACGTCGAGCGCCGCGTCGCCGCTGCCGGTCATTGTCCTGTCGAAGAGCGTATCCACGCCGACCCGATGCTAAATCCGGTGGCCGGTGCGCCGGCCAAGCTACAAGCCCTATGATGTGGCACAGGACGGCGCGAGAGTGAAGCGGCAATGTTGGGCGGCGGCGCCCGCGGCACCACACGCGCCACGCGAACATGCCGCGTTGACGCTCGCGCACACTTCTGTAGAACATGAAAACGGCGGGTGGAATAGGCCACCCGCCGTTTCAGAAGGAGGAAAGAAGGCATGCGAAAGATGCCCTTTCTCCTGGTGCTCCAGTGGCGGGGCTGGCTGATCACGATCAGCCGCACCGGCCGCTAGGCACGGGAGCCAGCCGGTGGGTGTTACCAGCACCCACCGGCCACCTCCGAATATACGCGCGGCGCGCGCATTTTTCAAATCCGCGTCGCGTGTGGCAGGGCAATCGCTTGAAAGCCCCTCTCCCGCAAGGGGAGGGGCTTTATGTCAACCGCAAGATGTTCAGATTGCCCTGGCGCGTGTGGTCACAGCAGGTCGCGCAGCATCGCCACCAGCGGCACATCGGCCGGAGGCATGGGATAGTCGCCCATGCGGTTGGGGTAGACCCAGGCCACCTTCTGCCCCTCCATCGGCCGCACGTCGCCCTGCCAGACGCGGCAGACGTACAGCGGCATCAGCAGGTGGAACTCCTCGTAGCTGTGCGAGGCGAAGGTGAAGGGGGCGAGGCAGCTCGACCGCGTGTCGATGTCCAATTCCTCCTTCAGCTCGCGCACCAGCGCCGCTTCCGGTGTCTCGCCCTCGTGCACCTTGCCGCCGGGGAACTCCCACAATCCGGCCAGCGACTTGCCGGGCGGGCGCTGGGCCAGCAGCACGCGGCCGTCCACGTCCACCAGCGCCACGGCGGCCACCAGCAGAATGCGGCCGGGGCTGGGCGGCGGCGGGGCGGCGGGGTCGAAGCAGGCCATCGAGGTCATCCCTGGTGGAGGTCGCGCCAGCGCGCGGCGGTGAGGTCGTAGTGATGCGCCGGGCGCAGCCCGCCGCGCAAGGCGAAGTCGTGCTCGCGACGCCCGCCGTAGGCGAAGCCCAGCCTTTCCAGCACCCGGCGCGAGCGGTCGTTGGCGGGATCGGTGAAGGCGCACACGGCGTCCAGGCCGACCGTGTCGAAGGCCGCGCACACGATGGCGCCGGCCATCTCCGTGCCGTATCCGACGCCCTGGTGGGGCCGGCCCAGCCAATAGCCGATCTCGCCGGTTTCGACGGTCAGCCCGACGCCGCCGACCGGCCGCCCGTCCGTTCGCCGCACCGCCAGCAGGTTGAGGCCGGAGCCGTCGGCACGCATGGCCTCGGACAGCGCCACCCAGGCCCGCCCGTCCGCCTCCAGGTAAGGATAGGGCACGCGGGCGAGCCAGCGCGCCACCTCCCAGTCGCCGATCAGCGGCACGATGTGCGGCACGTCCTCCGGCCGGAACGCCCGCAGTACGAGGCGCTCCGTGTCGATGCGGTCCGGCAGGAGGGGCATGGAGCCTTAGCTGCGGTAGCTGCCGTTGATGTCGATGTAGCCGTGCGTCAGGTCGCAGGTCCACACGGTGGACGCGCCGGGGCCGATGCCCAGGTCGATCAGCACGTCGATCTCCTTGCCCTTCATGTGGGCGGCGACCGGCGTCTCGTCGTAGCCCGGCACCTCCATCCCCTCGGCGCAGATCAGCGTGCCGCCGATGGTGATCCTGATGCGGTCGCGGTCGGCCTTCTCGCCGGCGCGGCCGATGGCGGCGACGATGCGGCCCCAGTTGGCGTCCTCGCCCGCGATGGCGGTCTTCACCAGCGGCGAGTTGGCGACGGTCAGGCCGATGCGCTTGGCGGCGGCGGCGTTCTCCGCACCCGTCACGGTGACGGTGACGAATTTGGTCGCCCCCTCGCCGTCGCGCACGATCTGCTGGGCGAGGTCGAGCATCACCGCCTCCAGCGCCGTGCGGAAATCGGAGAGCGCCGGGTCCTCGCGGTGGGTCACCGGCGCGTTGCCGGCCTTGCCCGTGGCGAAGAGCTGCAGCGTGTCGGAGGTGGAGGTGTCGCCGTCCACGGTGATGGCGTTGAAGGTGCGCTCCGTGAACTCCGACAGCATGGACTGCAGGACCGGGGCGGCGATCGCCGCGTCGGTGACGATGTAGCCGAGCATCGTCGCCATGTCCGGCGCGATCATGCCGGAACCCTTGCAGAAGCCGTTGATCGTCACGGTCTTGCCGCCCAACTGCGCGGCGCGCGTGGCGCCCTTGGGGAAGGTGTCGGTGGTCATGATGGCGCGCGCGGCCTTCTCCCAGCCGTCTTCCGACAGGGAACCGGCCATGCCCGGCAGCACGCGGCCGATGGCGTCGGGCGCCAGCGGGATGCCGATGACGCCGGTGGACGCAACATAGACCTCCTCCGGCGCGCAGCCGGCCAGATCGGCGGCGGCGCGGACGGTGGCCTGCACGGTGGCGTCGCCGGCCTTGCCGGTGAAGGCGTTGGCGTTGCCGGCGTTGACCACCAGGGCGCGCGCCTGCCCGTGCGGCAGCGCCATGCGGCACCATTCCACCGGCGCCGAGGCGGTCTTCGAACGGGTCAGCACGCCGGCCACCGTGGTGCCGGCGTCGAACACGGCCAGCAGCACGTCGTCGCGCCCCTTGTAGCGGATGCCGCTGTTGGCGGTGGCGAAGCGCACGCCGGCCATCGGCGGCAGGCTGGGGAAGGCGGCGGGGGCCAGCGGGGAGACGGTCAGGGCCATGGCGGTATCCGGGGGAGTCTTTTCGGTCGTTCGGGGCGTCGTCGAGATGGGGAGGCTTGCCCCCACCCTAACCCTCCCCCGCTGGGCGGGGGAAGGATGGGGGCAAGCCTCCGTCCGATCCTTACTTCTTCTCGGCCGGAGCCGCCGGGGCGGCCGGCTTGGCCTCTTCCTTCGGCATCGGCGAGCCGTCGAGCTGGAAGGTCTCCACCTTCGCGCCGGTGCGCAACTCGTCGACCAGGCCGGTGACGATGGTCTTCGACAGGTCCTGCTCCAGTTGCGGCTTCACCTCCTCCTTGGTCGGCGGCGTCTGGGTGCGCTTGTCCTCGACCTTGATGACGTGGTAGCCGAACTGCGTCTTCACCGGCTCCTTGCTCACCTCGCCCTTGCTCATGGCGAAGGCGGCGTTGGCGAACGGCTCGACCATCGTGTCCTTGGTGAAGTAGCCGAGGTCGCCGCCCTGCTCGGCCGCGGCCTTGTCCTTCGACTTCTCCTTGGCCAGCTTGGCGAAATCGGCGCCCTTCTTGAGCTGGGCGATGATGTCCTTGGCCTCCGCCTCGCTCTCGACGAGGATGTGGGCGGCCTTGACCTCCTCCTGCGCCGGGTGCTTGGCGACGTACTCCTTGTAGGCCTTGTCGAGCGCGTCCTCGGTGATGCGCTTTTCGACCTCGCCCTGGATGAAGGCGCGCTGGACGATTCGCTCCTCGGCGCGCTTCAGCTCCTCCTTCACCTCGGCCGAGTTCTGCAGGCCGGCCTTGTAGCCGGCGGCCGACACCAGCTTCTGGTTGACGAGCTGGTCCAGAATGGCCGGGTAGATCATCTCCAGCGGCATCTGCTGCACCTGCGGCGGCAGTTGGCTGACGAGGCGCATGACGTCGGAGGCGTGCAGCGCCTCGCCGTTGACGCGGGCGACCACCGGGTCCTGGGACTGGGCGGCGGCCGGCGCGGGCGCCGGGGCGGCCGGCTGCTGGGCCTGGGCGGCCAGCGGGGCGGCCAGCGCGAAGCCGCTGACGGCCAGCGACAGCAGGGTGGCGCGAAGCGCTCGGTTCACCATGGAACTCATTTCCTTCCGGCGGACGGCTGGTGTTGGGAGGTGCGCCGACGCCGTCCGCCGCGCCGCGCACCCGAATCCGGTCTGGGATTAAGCATGGCTCCGCGCCACCGGGCAAGCGGGCGTGAGCCGTATGCGACCTTCTTCAACCGACAATCGGGCGACAATCGGGCGATTTTCGGGCAGGGGGCGCGGTCCGCCGCGGCATCCCTCCGTTTCGGTCATTGGAAGGCCGCACCATTTGCACTATGGTTCCGCGGCTTCGCGGCGTGAACCCTTGGGGCCGGTGCATTGGGGGCGGGTCTGATTGACACGCCCAGGCAACGGTCCCATCTGACACCCGACCGAGGCCGGCCACTTTTTCCCGTCTTCTTCCGAGGTTCTTCATGTTCGGTGCTCTCGCCCGCAAGTTTTTCGGCACCGCCAACACCCGCGTCGTCAAGACGCTGCAAAAGGACGTCCAGCGAATCAACGCGCTGGAGCCGCAACTCGTCGACCTGACCGACGCGCAGTTGCGCGCCCGCACCGACTGGCTGCGCGACCGTCTGGACAAGGGCGAAACGCTCGACGACATTCTGCCCGATGCCTTCGCCACCGTGCGCGAGGCGGCCAAGCGCGTGCTGGGCCAGCGCCACTTCGACGTCCAGATGATGGGCGGCATGGTGCTGCACCAGGGCAAGATCTCGGAAATGAAGACCGGTGAAGGCAAGACGCTGGTCGCCACGCTGGCCTGCTATCTGAACGCCCTCCAGGGCAAGGGCGTGCACGTCGTCACCGTGAACGACTATCTCGCCCGGCGCGACAGCGACTGGATGGGCCGCGTCTACGGCTTCCTGGGCCTGACCACCGGCTGCATCGTGCACGGGCTGGACGACGACGAGCGGCGCGCCGCCTACGCCTGCGACATCACCTACGGCACGAACAACGAGTTCGGCTTCGACTACCTGCGCGACAACATGAAGTTCCGCGCCGAGGATCTGGTGCAGCGGCCCTTCAACTACGCCATCGTCGACGAGGTCGACTCGATCCTCGTCGACGAGGCGCGCACGCCGCTCATCATCTCCGGCCCGTCGACCGATTCGTCGGAGATGTACATCCAGGTCGACGCGCTGATCCCGAAGCTGACGCCCGAGGATTACGAGAAGGACGAGAAGCACCGCACCGTCAGCTTCTCCGAGGCCGGGCAGGAGCACATGGAGCGGCTGCTGGCCGAGGCCGGGCTGCTGAAGACCGGCGGCCTCTATGACATCCAGAACGTGGCGCTGGTCCACCACGCCCAGCAGGCGCTGCGCGCCCACCAGCTCTTCCAGCGCGACAAGGACTACATCGTCAAGGACGACAAGGTCGTCATCATCGACGAGTTCACCGGCCGCATGATGGAGGGCCGCCGCTATTCGGAAGGCCTGCACCAGGCGCTGGAGGCCAAGGAGAAGGTGGAGATCCAGCGCGAGAACCAGACGCTGGCGTCCATCACCTTCCAGAACTACTTCCGCATCTACCCGAAGCTGGCCGGCATGACCGGCACGGCGATGACCGAGGCACCGGAGTTCGCCGAGATCTACGGGCTGGAGGTCGTCGAGATCCCGACCAACGTCCCCGTCTCGCGCAAGGACCACGACGACGAGGTGTACCGCAAGGCGCTGGAAAAATACGACGCCATCACGACGCTGATCGAGGAGTGCCGGGCGCGCCAGCAGCCGGTGCTGGTCGGCACCACGTCGATCGAGAAGTCGGAGCTTTTGTCGGAGCTTCTGAAGAAGAAGAAGATCCCGCACAACGTCCTGAACGCCCGTCACCACGAGCAGGAAGCCTACATCGTGGCGCAGGCCGGCCGGCCGGGCGCCGTGACGGTGGCCACCAACATGGCCGGCCGCGGCACCGACATCCAGCTCGGCGGCAACGTCGACATGCGCATCAAGATGGAACTGGCCGACGTGCCCGACGGGCCGGAGCGCGAGGCGCGCATCCAGCAGATCAAGGACGAGGTCGAGAAGGCGCGCGATCTTGTGAAGCAGGCCGGCGGCCTGTACGTCGTCGGCACCGAGCGGCACGAGAGCCGGCGCATCGACAACCAGTTGCGCGGCCGTTCCGGCCGCCAGGGCGACCCGGGTGCCTCCAAGTTCTTCCTGTCGCTGGAAGACGACCTGATGCGCATCTTCGGCTCCGAGCGGATGGACGGCATCCTCCAGAAGCTCGGCCTCCAGGAGGGTGAGGCGATCATCCACCCCTGGATCAACAAGGCGCTGGAGAAGGCGCAGCAGAAGGTCGAGGCGCACCACTTCGAGACCCGCAAGAACCTGCTGCGCTTCGACAACGTGATGAACGACCAGCGCAAGGTGATCTACGAGCAGCGCCACGAGATCATGGAGGCGGAGGACGTCGCCGAGGCGGTCAAGGAGATGCGCCACCAGGTCATCGCGCTGATGGTCAACAAGTGCATCCCGGCCAACTCCTACTCCGAACAGTGGGACATGCCGGCGCTGCACGAGGAGGTGAACCGCATCCTCGGCCTCGACCTGCCGGTCGCCGAGTGGGCGCGGGAAGAGGGCATCGCCGAGCCGGAGATCGAGGAGCGCATCCGCGACGCCGCCGACCGCAAGTACGCCGAAAAGGTCGCCAACTATGGCGCCGAACTGATGCGCAGCGCGGAAAAGAGCCTGCTGCTCCAGATCCTGGACCAGGAGTGGAAGGATCACCTGCTCCAGCTCGACCACCTGCGCCAGGGCATCTCGCTGCGCGCCTACGCGCAGAAGGACCCGCTGAACGAGTACAAGCGCGAGGCGTTCGAGCTGTTCGACGACATGCTCACGCGCCTGCGCGAATCGGTCACCGCCGTGCTGATGCACGTCGAGGTCCGCGTGCAGCCGAGCGAGGAGGAGCTGTACTTCCGCCAGATGCAGGAGATGCACGAGGGCCGCGACGACCCGGCGCTGGCGCTGGCCGGCGGCGACGCCGGCTCGGCGCCGCTCCCCGACGGCATGGTCCGCGCGGCGGCGGCCGGGGCCGGCGCGGCGGTGGGCAGCGACCCGTGGCCGGATACCCCGCGCAACGCCCCCTGCCCCTGCGGCTCCGGCAAGAAGTACAAGCACTGCCACGGCAAGGTGGGCTGAGTAGAGACGCCCTCCCCCGCCTTCGGCGGGGGAGGGATCATCGCCCCGCCTCCCCCGTTCCCTTCGCAAACGACGAATGGGTGCGGGCATGCTCGAAGAATTCAAGAAATTCATCAGCCGCGGCAACGTGGTGGATCTGGCGGTCGGCATCATCATCGGCGCCGCCTTCACCGGCATCGTCAACTCGCTGGTCAAGGACGTCCTGACCCCGCCCATCGGCTGGCTGATGGGCGGCATCGACTTTTCCAACCACTTCATCAACCTGTCCGGCGGACGGTACGACAGCCTCGCCGCGGCGGAGGCGGCGGGCGCGGCCACCGTCAACTACGGCCGTTTCCTCAACAACGTGATCAACTTCCTGATCGTCGCGGCGGCGCTGTTCGTGCTGGTGCGCCAGCTCATCCGCTTCCGCCTCGTCGAGGCCGCCAAGCCGAAGCCGCGCCCGGCCGAGGAGGTGCTGCTGGAGGAGATCCGCGACCTGCTGCGCGCCGGACTGGCGCGGAAAGCCGATGGAACCGATCCCCCGCCACCGCCACTAAGGTGACGATGCGGCTGTCGATGGGGAGAAGGGCGATGACCCGGTTTGCGTTCGGCCTGATGGTGGGATTGGTCCTCGGCGGCCCAGTGGCGGGTTTCGCGGCCTGGATGAGGGAATCCAACTCGCCGATGTTCGGAACGATCCACGTTCTCGAACTGGCGCCGGGCGAGCAGGGTGCGGTGTCCTGCCGGGACAGCACGCTGAGCGGCCCGCACTTGGCCACCGCCAACGGCGCCACCTACGTCTGCACCAAGAAGTAGCCTCAGATCGCCGCCACGCCCGCCGTCAGGGCGCCGACCAGCAGCAGGAGCAGCAGCGCCGCCAGCGCCGTCAGGCCCAGCGCGCGGCCGACGTCCGGCGCGGTGGCGCGGGCGCGGCCGGGGCCGATCCAGGGCTCGGTGATGGTGACGGCGCCGTCGCGGTGCGGCCCGCCCAGCGCCAGGCCGAGCGCGCCGGCCATGGCGGCGATCGGCCAGCCCATGTTAAAGGACGGGTGCTTGCGGGCATCCGCCGCCATCGCCTTGAAGGCGGCGGGCAGGCTGGCGGTGCCGAGGAAGGGGGCCGCCAGCGCCAGCAACAGCGCGGTCAGCCGCGCCGGGATGGCGTTCAGCGCGTCGTCCAGCCGCGCCGCCGTCTGGCCGAAGCGCTCGTGCCGCACGCCGGCGTGGCCGAGGGCGGCGTCGGCGCCGTCCACCGCCGCCCAGGCCAGCACGCCCGGCGCCCCCAGCAGGATGTACCAGAAGGCCGGCGCCACCAGCTTGCGGTCCAGCGCCTTGGCGGCATGCTCGACGGCGGCGCGGGCGACGCCGTGTTCGTCCAGGCTGTAGGCGTGGCGGCGGGTCATCCCCTCCACCTCGCCCTGCGCGGCGGTGAGGCCGCGCCCCTCCAGCGCGCGGCGCACGTCGCGCACGCGCATCCAGGCGCCGCGGCCGCGCAGGCAGGCCAGCAGCACCACGAACTCCACCACCCAGCCGGAGCGCGCGTTGGCCCGGAACCACTCGGCGACCAGTCCGATTCCGGCGGCCACCACGACCAGCAGCAGCACGACCAGCGCACCCCGTATCAGCCGCATGCCCTCGCCGCGCTCCGGCCGGTTCAGGCGGCGGTCGAGCAGCGCACAGACGCGCGCCGACAGGCGCGCCGGGTCGGGAAGGACGCGGCCGATCCAGTCACCGGCGGCGGCGTCCACCACCAGCGCCAGCAGCAGCAGGAACAGCGGTGCGGGGCCGCCGAAAACGGTGCTGGCCATGGCGGCGTCCCCGGAGCCTTCAGCGCTTGGCCTTGCGCAGCAGCGTGGTGATGCGGGAGTTGCGGCTTTCCTGCGCCCAGCTCAGCGCGTCGCGGCCGGCAAAGTCGGAGCGGTCGGGCTGGGCGCCGGCCTTCAGCAGGCGCTCCACCACGTCGGCGCGGCCCTGGCGGGCGGCGACCATCAGCGGCGTCAGCCCGTCGCGGTTCTCCTGGTCGGGCTTGGCGCCCTTCTGGAGCAGCAGGTCGGCCATCTGCACGTCGCCGGCGTTGGCGGCCCAGTACAGCGGCGGGTTACCGCCCTTGTCGGTGCGGGCGGGGTTGGCGCCGTTCTCCAGCAGCAGCTTCGCCATGTCGGCGTAGCCCTGCGTGATGGCGGTGATCAGCGGCGTGCGGCCGGAGGCGTCCAGGCCGTTGATGTTCTCGCCGCGCAGCAGGAGCTGGCGGACCGTCTTCATGTCATTGGCGCTGACCGCCTTGTACAGGTCGGGACCGGCGAACAGGTTGATCTCCGCATGGGCGGGAACCACGACCGCAAACGCCAACAGACACGCCAGGACCAGTCGCTTCACGACACACACTCCGTTCCGGGTCGGACCCCCTGCCCATCCTAGCCGCAATCGTCTAGTCTTTGCCACATGCACAACCCGCTCGTCCGTCACATCGCGCTTTTCCTGCTGGTCAAGGCCGTGCTGATCGGGCTCGGCCTGTGGTGGTTCCTGGCCGCCATGCCCGAGCCGCGCGGCGCCGTCCCCGTGCCGCCGGCCGCCGCGCGGGCGGAACCTTGACCCTCGCCGCCGGGTTGTTCGCTTGAACATCCGGAGGGAGCGCCATGACCTATCAGAGCGATGCGGGCCAGACCGGCGGCACGGGTGCGGAACGGGGAGTGGTGCGCGAGGCGGTGGGCGTCTTCGACAGCCAGGAGGCCCTGCAGCGCGCCATCGACGAGCTGTCGCTGGCCCATTTCGAGCGCCACGAGTTGAGCCTGATGGCGAACGACCAGACCATCCGCGACCAGATCGGCACGGTGCCGCGCGACGTCGACGAGGCCAAGCACGATCCCTCGGTGCCCCGCCAGTCCTACGTGGCGCCCGAGGATGAAGGCGATGCCAAAGGCGTGGCCGTGGGCATCCCGGCCTATGTGGGCGCGGTGATCGCCACCGGCGCCGTGCTGGCGACCGGCGGCACCGCCCTGGCGGCCGCTGCGGCCGCGGCGGCGGCCGGCGTGGGCGGTGGCGCCCTGGGCTCGGTCCTGGCCGGCTGGCTGACCGACAAGCGCAGCGAACCGTTGCGCCAGCACCTGGACAAGGGCGGCATCCTGCTGTGGGTCAACCTGCGCGACGTCGAGCGCGAGCGCGTGGCCCGCGAGATCCTGAGCCGCCACAGCAGCCAGCCGGTCGAGGTGCACGAGGTGCCGCAGACGGGCGCGGGGACTGAAAAGCCGTCGTAGGCCGGGCAAAGCGCCAGCGAAAACCCAACGCTCCCCGCATGGCGGACGCGTTGGGTTTTCACCCGCGGTTCAACACAACCTGCGGCCCAACCTACGGCATCACGCCCATCACCCCGCCCGCATGCGGCTGACGAAGTTGTTGACCTGCGACCCCAGAGAGCGGACCTCGTCGGCGACGGTGGTGGAGGCCTCCAGGACGCGGTTGGCGGATTGGCCGGACTCGGCCGCCGCGCGGGCCACCGAGTCGATGTTCTCGCGCACGTGACGGGTGCCATCGGCGGCCTCGCCCACGTTGCGGGCGATCTCGCGCGTCGCGGCGCTCTGCTGCTCCACCGCGGCGGCGATCGCCGAGGCGATGTCGTTGATCGAGCGGATGGTCCCGGCGATGGAGCGGATCGCCTCCACCGCCTCCTGCGTCACCGACTGCATGGCAGCGATCTGGCCGGAGATCTCCTCGGTCGCCTTGCCGGTCTGCGTCGCGAGGTTCTTCACCTCGCTTGCCACGACGGCGAAGCCCTTGCCGGCCTCGCCCGCGCGGGCGGCCTCGATGGTGGCGTTCAGCGCCAGCAGGTTCGTCTGGCTGGCGATGTCGTTGATGAGCTGCACCACCTCGCCGATCTTCTGCGCGGTGTGCGACAGCCCCTCCACCGTATGGTCGGTGCGCTCGGCGTCGGCGGCCGCCTGCCGGGCGATGCGGCTGGAGGCGTTGACCTGCGTGCCGATCTCCTGGATCGAGGCGGACAGCTCCTCGGTCGCCGCGGCCACCGCCTCGACGCTGCCGGCCGCCTGCTGCGAGGTGGCCGCGGCGGTCGCCGCCTCGCCGGTCGTCTGCTCGGCGGTGCGGGTCATGCGCTCGGCCACGTCGTGCATCTCGTCGGCGGCGCGGGACACGCGGTCCAGCATGCCGCGCACGCTGCTCTCGAAGGTCTCGGCCATCTCGATCATGGCGCGCCGGCGTTCCTGGGTGGCGCGGGTACGCTCCGTCTCGGCCCGCGCGTTGGCCTCCGCCGCCTCGCGCGCGGTGTCGCGGAAGACGACGAGGGCCTGCGCCATGTCGGTGATCTCGTCGGCGCCACCCTGCGGGATCGGCGCCTCCAGGTTGCCGCCGGCGATGGCGCGCATGGCGCCGGCCAGCCGGGCGATGCGGGTGACGATGGTGCGGCCCACCGTGAACCACGCCAGCGCCACGCCGCCGACGAGGCTGCCCACGGCGAACAGGATCATCAGCAAACGGCCGGCCTCGATGGCTTGGGCGGCGTCGGCCGCGGCGGTGTCGGCGTCGGCCTTCATGGCGGCCACCTGCTCCTCCACCGCCTGGGCGAACTGCGCGGCCAGCGTGCGGGTTTCGGCCAGCACCTTGGCGCCCTCGGCAATGGCGGCCAACTCGGCGCGGCGCAGCTCGAACAGGCTGTTCTCGCCGTTGCCGAAGGCGGCCAGCGCGTCGGCGGCCTTGCGCAGCTCGGCGTCGTCGCCGGTGTTGCCGACCCCCTTCATCCGCTCGCGCAACGCCCCCAGCACGCCGTCGAAGCGGGTGCGCATCATGTCCAGCCGGCCGGCGTCGCGCGCCTGCGCCGCCTCGTTCAAGGCGCCGGTCAGCAGGTTGGCGGAGGTCTGCAGCTCAAGATAGGTGCGGAAGCTCGACAGCCCGTTGCCCAGCACCTCCCGCATCGACTCGCGCGTCTCGGTGCGGATGTTGATGCTCGCGACCTTGATCTCGGCCCGCGAACGCAGGGTGATCGGGTCGAGGGCGTCGAGCAGCGCCTGCTCGCTGCGCTGCACCTCGGCCAGCTTGGCGTTGACGCGCCGGTTCAGCGCGGCGCGTTCGGCGTCGCCGGCCTCCAGCGCGGCGCGGCGCAGGTCGAACACGCCGTCGGCCCCATCGCCCAGCGCGAAGAAGGCGTCGATGGCGTCGGAGGTCTCCTTGCTCAGCCGGTCGCCGGCGTGCAGCGTGGCGCTGACCAGCCGCGCCGCCGCCTCCAGGTACACCTGCTGCTGGTTCGTCACCTGCAGCGTGGTGGGCGACGCGGCGGCGCGCGCCGCCGCCTTGGACAGGTTCATGATGTCGGCGCGGATCTCGTACATGCCGATGAGCGCCGAGACGGCGCCGCCCAGCGCCTCGATCTCCCTTTCGGTCATGGACTCCAGCGACTCGCCCTTGCTGCGCAGGCGGTCGCCGACGTTGTCGATGAGCGGCTGGAGCGTGTCGAGGAAGTATTCGCGCGCCCGCGCCAGTTGGCTCAAGCCCATCTCGCGCTTGCCGCTCGCCGTCAGGCGGCGGTCGACGGCGGCGTTCGCCGTGTCCAGGGTGGCGATCAGCGCCGTCGCCCTGGCCTTCACCTCGGCCAGCCTGGGATCGTCCGGCCGGCGTTCGCCCAGCTCGTTCACCAGGGCCATCAGCTGCCGGCCACGGTTCATGATCTGGGTGTAGGTCTGGCCGCGGGCGACCTGGCTGTCGGCGGCATCGAGCGTGGGAGCGGCGGCGGCGATGCCGCCGCTCTCGCCCGACAGACGCTTGGCCAGGTCCATCTCCGGCAGGCTGACGCTGACGATGCGGGTGAGCGGCGCCTCGACCGCCGAGTAGGAGTAGAGACCGACGAAGCTTGCGCCGACGGTCATGCCGGCGATGCCGGCAAAGGCCAGGAGCAGCTTGGCGCGAACGCTGAAGCGACGAGCGGGTGAACCGGTCCCGGATAGCCGGTCGGTCATCTCTGTGTCCTCCCTGAACAGCTCTTTTTTTGTTCTATGTCCTGACATTTTTATATGCCAGCAAACGTTAACAAAGTGCCCCACAGGGCCGCAAGGATCTTGGCAACACCAATTCCATGGTATGCGCGCCCGGCAACTCTCCCATGGGCTAATCCCCTCCCACGCGCCGCCACCCGTTTGCGCATCGCGCGTCGGCGCCGTGTTCACGCTTATCCTTGCAGCCAAGCTTCGCATCCGACAAGTGACGGTTTTCCACATGGACATCGCAAGCGTCGCCCGGCGCATCGGCGCCGGAGAGCTTCACTATGCCCTGGCGCGTTTCGCAACGATCCGCCGCGTCTACGGTTTCGTGATGGGCCTGCTGCGCCGGCCGCGCGTGTCGTGGACCGTCACCTTGCAGCAGTCGATGTTCCTGACGGCGCTGGTGGACGGCGCGGTGCTGGACCTCAAGCGCGAGTCCTTTGCCCGCGGCTTCGACCTGCCGCCGGCCGTGGTGGGCGAACTGGTGGACTACGCCCGGACCACGCCCTGCCATTTCTGGGAGAAGCGCTTCCTCAAGGACGCGGTGAAGGACGGCCGCCTGCCCGACGGCACCGAGGTCTCGATGTCGGAGGTGTGCGCGCCCGAGGCATGCGACGCCATCCGCCGCCTGTGCCGGGACCCGGTACTGATCGCCGTGGCGACGCGCCAGCTCGGCTATCCGCCCAGCCGGATCCGTCCGCGCCTGTACTGGAGCTACGCGTCCAGCCTGGACGAGGCGGTGCGGCGCCGCCAGGGGCAGAGCATCGACTGGCACTACGACGCGCACGCGCTGCGGTTCTGCTCGGTGAACTTCTACCTGACCGACGTGGACCGCGAGAACGGCGCGCACGCCCTGGTCTGCGGCTCGCACCGGGGCAAGCCGCTGCCGCTGCTGCTGCGCTCCGCCACGGCGGGGGACGCGGCAATCCGCCACCATTACGGGGACGGGCGCGTGCTGGCGATCGAGGGGCCGGCGGGCACGGGATTCTTCGAGGACACCGCGTGCTACCACCGCATCATCCCGCCCCGCCACCGCGACCGGCTGATGCTGGAGATCTGGTACAGCTGATGCGGTGCCTGGGACGGCTTGGGGGGCTGCGCATTTTTTCGGGTGGAGGACGCAACGGAACGCTTGCAAGAGCCGTCCATCGTCGCTATGTTCGCCGCCCAACGCCGCAGTAGCTCAGGGGTAGAGCAACTGATTCGTAATCAGTAGGTCCGGGGTTCAAATCCCTGTTGCGGCACCAGTTTCGAAAGGGTCCGGCGGCTTCGGTTGCCGGGCCCTTTTCCATTCGGGCCCGGCTTCGCCAAGGTCAGAAATGCATCGCGTCCGGCGCCAGCCAGCCGAGCAGCGAGAAGGCCATCCCCACCACGCCCAGGCCGCCGGCCACCCAGGCCATCGGCAGGAAGCCGGTGATCACCGTGGCCGAGGCCAGCACGATGGCGATCTGGAACGCCGCCGAGCCGTATTCGTACAGGTGGTAGGCGTGCATGGCGTGATCGCGCCGGTGCTCGGCCTCCTTGGCGCGGGCGATCAGCTCCTTGCGGCCCTCGTTGGTCTCCGGTTCGCTGTCGTAGCGCTTGGCCGTCGCCTGCCAGCCGTCGATCTGCTTCTGGACAGCGGCGCGGCGCGCGTCGGGCAGGTCGGGCGCCAGCAGGTCGAGTTGCGCGGACTCGGCGGCCGTGCGCAGCGTCGTCATGCGGATCGTCTTGGCCTGGTAGAAGGCCCAGAGGTCATTGGCCTCGACGTTGCGGGTGATGCCCTCGGTCTGCGCGCTCTTGCCGGCCGCCTCGGAAATCGCCAGCAGGGCGGCCAGAGCGGAGATCAGCAGGCCGATGCGGCGGTTGACGTTGCCGCCGTGGTGGCCGTGCGCGGCTTCCTCGATCTTCTCATGGGTTTCAAGGGCTTCCATCGACGTACCCCATTATGGTCGTGTGCGCGGGGAAAATGCCTCGTTCGACCGGGGAGCGCCAGCACTTGCGCGGAAGGGTCCGGACCCTTTAATCAGGGTCCCCATTCCGACCACCAGGGACAGCATCATGCGCGCCTTCGCCGGCCAGCACTCCGACCGCGTCACCATCAAGCGCACGCCCGAGCAGAAGCAACTCCAGCTCCGCCAGCTCAAGGAGCAGCTCGCCGCGCTGAAGAGCCACGCGGCCGAGAGCCTGCGCACCTCCCTGGCCAAGCGGATCGCCGAGCTGGAAAAGGAACTCGCATCCGGCCCGCAGCCCAAGCCGAAGCGGGGCTGAGCGGCGCATGGACGCGGAGCGCCCGGCACCGGCACGGCGCGGCCCCGCCGATCAGGCGTGGCTGCTGCTGATGCTGCCCGGCCTGTTCTGGGCCGGCAACGCCGTGCTGGGCCGCGCCGTGGCCGGCGAGGTGCCGCCGGTGGCGCTCGCTTTCTGGCGCTGGTCGCTGGGGGCGCTGATCGTGCTGCCCTTCGCCTGGCGCCACCTGCCGCACGACCTGCGCACCATGGGCCGCCGCTGGCCGCTGATGCTGGTCATTACGGCGTTGGGCATCGGCGTCTTCAACACCTTCCTCTACATCGGCCTGGCCACCACCACGGCGCTGAACGCGGTGATGATGCAGTCGGCGATGCCCGTGCTGATCGTGCTGATGAGCCTCGTCCTGTTCGGCGAGACGCTGACGGCGCGCCAGGGGCTGGGCATCGCCGTGTCGCTGGCCGGCGCCCTGACGCTGATCGCCCGCGGCGACACGCAGACGCTGACCGCCCTGCAGTTCAACCGTGGCGACCTGTGGGTGCTGGCCGCGGTGATCGCCTACGCCGCCTACACGGCCCTGCTGCGAAAGCGGCCGAACGTGCACGGCCTCAGCTTCATTGTCGCCACCTTCGCGCTGGGGGCGCTGATGCTGCTGCCGTTCTATGTGGCGGAGAGCCTGGGCGGGCGGCCGCTGGTGCTGCACCCGACGGCGCTGGGCGCCATCGGCTACGTGGCGGTGTTCCCGTCGATCCTGGCGTATCTGGCGTTCAACCGCTCGGTGGCGATGGTCGGCGCCAACACGGCGGGGCTGGCGATCCACCTCGTGCCGGTGTTCGGCGCGCTGCTCTCCATCCTGCTGCTAGGCGAGCAGCCGCACTGGTACCACGGGATCGGCATCGCGCTCATCGCCGCCGGCATCGCCCTGGCCACGCGCAAGCGGCGCCCGGCCTAATCGCCGATCACAACCGACACCGTCGAACCGCTGACCGCCGCCGATGCCGGAATGCCCGTGGCGCGGGTGGCGGCGGTGGCCCGCACGGCCGCGCCGGCGCGGCTCCAGGTCACGGTGACGGCCCCGCCGCCGGCGGGGGTCAGCGTCAGGAAGCCGCCCGGCGCTTCGCCGGGCGTGTCGGGCCGGTTCACCAGCGTCACCGGTTCGCCCGGTCGGAAGACCGCGCCGGGAACGGGGGCCGACACCCAGTCGCCGCCGGTCAGCTCATAGGCCGTCAGCATGGCCGGCACCGACGTGCGGATCGACAGCGTGACCGCATTGTCCGCGACCGCCGGCAGGGGGAGCAGCGCCAGCAGCACCGGCAGCAGCCGGCGCATCGCACGGGCGACGCCTGAAGGCGTCCTTCGCGCACCACTCCCGCCCTTTGCCCGTGGCAAAGGGCTGTCGGATTCGATGGCAGGCGCCTGATGGAAGCCATCGAGCGCCTTCGATTTCACACGTACCCCAGGCGTCGCGGCAGCCACAGCGATATCTCCGGGAAGATGATGACGAGGGCCAGCGCCCCCAGCATCGCCAGCACCATCCACGATACCCAGCGCACCGTCGATTCGATGGAGATGCCGGCCACGCGGGTGGTGACCATCAGGTTCACCGCCATCGGCGGGGTGAACTGGCCGATGGCGAGGTTGGTGGTGATCATCACGCCGAACCACACCGGATCCCAGTGGAACGCCGCCATGATCGGCGTCAGCAGCGGCAGCAGGATCAGGAAGATCGACACCGCGTCCAGCAGCATGCCCAGCCCCAGCAAGGCCAGATTCAGCAGCAGCAGCACGGTGATCTCGCTGCCCGTCGCCGCGATGGCGGCCTGGGCCACGCGGTCGAAGGCGCCCATGGTGCTGCCGGCCCAGGCGAAGACGCTGGACAGCGCGATGATCAGCAGCACCACCGCCGACATCTCGGCGGCCTCCGCCATCACCTCGTACACCATGCGCCAGGTCAGCGTGCGGTAGATGAAGACGCCCACCGCGAAGCCGTAGAAGACGGCGACCACCGCCGCCTCCGTCGGCGTGAAGACGCCGGCGCGCAGGCCGCCCAGGATGATCACCGGGGCCAGCAGGCCCCAGATCGCCTTCCGCAGGCTGCCCCAGAAGGGCGGGCGCGGGCCGGCGTCGACGAGGCCGAAGCCGTGCCTGCGCGACAGCCACACCGTGGGGACGATCAGCGACAGCCCGGCCAGCAGGCCGGGAAAAAGCCCGGCGGCGAACAACGCCGGCACCGAGGCCTGCGGCACCAGCACCGAATAGATGATGAAGGCGACCGACGGCGGGATCAGGATGGCGGTCGCCGCCGCCGCCGCGATGATGCTGGCCGAGAAGGCGCGCGGGTAGCCGGCGGCGCGCATGGACGGGATCATCACCGTCGCCACCGCCGCCGCGTCCGCCGGGCCTGAGCCGGAAATGCCGCCCATCACCATGCACACCAGGATCGCCACCACCGCCAGCCCGCCGTTCTTCGGACCGACGATGGAGGAGGCGAAGGTGACCATCTGCTTGGCCACCCCGGCGCGCTCGAAGATCAGGCCGGCCAGGATGAACACGGGGATGGCCAGCAGCGGGTACTTGGCGATGCCCGCGTAGACGTTGGTGGGCACCGACAGGATGCCCAGGTCCGCCTCGAAGATCGCCAGCGTGCCGGCCAGCCCCAGCGCCACCGCCAGGGGCGCGCCGAGGAACATCAGGGCGAGGAAGCCGAGGAAGAGCAGGGAGACGGCCATCCGCTCAACCCTCTCCCCGCACGGCGCGCGCGATGCGGCCCACGATGCGCAGCGCCACGACCACCGAGAGGAGCGGCAGCCACACGGTGTAGAGCCACTGCGGGTTGCCGAGGCCCGGCGACGTCTCCTCGAAGCGCCAGTGGTCGTAGGCGAGCCGGCCGCCGTACCAGATGAGGAAGCCGAACATGACCAGCGCCGCCGTCCAGGCGATCGCTTCGGTGACGCGGCGTGCCCCGCGGGGCAGCCGGTCGACCAGGAAGGTGATTCGGATGTGCCGGTCCGCCGCCACCGCCACGGACGAGCCGAACAGCGTCATCACCACCATGAGGAAGATCGAATACTCCTCGGTGAAGGCGAACGAGTAATCGGTGAAGTAGCGCGCCAGCACGTTGGCGAAGGTGATGACGCACAGCGCCGCCATCGCCAGCGCGGACAGCGCGCGCTCGATCGCGACCGGCACGCGGGCCTTGGGCGGGGCCGTCGCCAGCCCGGCTTCGAGGAGGTCGGAACTCATGGGGGACCTGGGTGCGCAAGGGACATGGAGCCCCCTCCCGGCTGCGCTGACGGCTGCGGCCCCCTCCACCGCGTCGCGGTGGAGGGTTGGGGAGGGGGCAACAAACGTTACTTCCGGTTGGCGATCGCCGCCTCGGCTTCCTTGACGAGGTCGGGGCCGATGGTCTTCGCCCACTTCTCGTACACGGCCTGCGTCGCCGTCTTGAACGGCGCCTTCTCCGCGTCGCTCAGCTTGACGATCTCGACGCCCTGCGCCTGGATCTCCTTGAGCAGCGAGTCGTCGGCGGCGGTGATGCCCTTGCGGGCGATCGCCACCTCGTCCTTGGCGGCCTGCACGGCCGCGGCGCGCACCGCCTCCTGATCCTCCTTGGACCAGGAGTTCCAGACCTCCTTGTTGACCACGAAGATCAGCGGGTCGGCGACGTAGCCCCACAGCGTCAGGTGCTTCTGGCCCAAGGACGGCATCTTGGCGGCGTAGAAGATCGCCAGCGGGTTCTCCTGCCCGTCCACGGCGCCGGTGGACAGCGCCGGCTGCGCGTCGGCCCAGCTCATCTGCGTCGGATTGGCGCCGAGCGCGGTGAAGGTGTCGAGGAACAGCGGCGAGCCGACGACGCGGATCTTCAGGCCCTTCAGGTCGTCCGGCGTGCGGATCGGGCGCTTGGAGTTGGAGATCTCGCGGTAGCCGTTCTCGCCCCAGGCCAGCGGCACCACGTCCTTGGTCGCCAGCAGGTCGAACAGCTTCGCGCCGACGGTACCCTGGGTGAGCGCGTCGATCGCCTTCTCGTCCGGCATCAGGAAGGGCAGGGAAAAGAGGTTCAGCTCCTTCACCTGCGGCGACCAGTTGATGGTCGAGCCGATGGCGAGGTCGATGACGCCCTGGCGCAGCGCGGTGAACTCCTTGGTCTGGTCGCCGTTCACCAGCGAGGCGCCGGGGTACATCTTGATGTTGATGCGCCCGCCGGTCTTCTCCTTCACCAGCTCGGCCCAGCGCTCGCCGCCCTTGCCCCAGGGAAAGGCGTTGCCGACGACGGTGGACAGCTTGTATTCGGCCTTGTAGTCGGCGGCAAAAGCGGCGCCCGGCAAGGTCAGCGCGGCGACGGCCAGGCCGGCCAGCAGGGCTTTCACGGATTTCATGGACTTCCTCCCCATTCGGCGTTCGATCCGGATGCGCGATGGTATCAGGCGTCGCCCTTCCAGGCCACAACCGAGGGAGGCACCGCGAACCGGATCACAAAGAAGGCCGCAGTCACGCGTTCGGGCTGCGGCCGAGTTGCCGACGGGAGTGTTTTCCCGAAATGTGGGGGATGTTGCCGCGGGAACAACGTGCAATTCCGAATGGCCGCCTACACTTTCTCGTGGATTGAATTGCGAAGGGCCGCCGCTGCCCGCCGCGCGTCGGGTTTGACCGGCGCCGCCGTCCCGGCCGACAATGCGGCCTTTCACGGGCGGGACGGGCGCAATGGGCTTCAGGTTTCTCGGAAGGGCGTGGCGCGCCCTGGCGGCGGCGCTGACCATCGCTACGGCCACGGCCGCGCCCGCGGCGGCGACCATGCTGGGCGGCAACCCCAGCGAATGCGACATCGCCCGCGCGCTGCTGGGCACCGCCGCCCCTGGCTGCCCGCCGGTGGCGGCGCGACCGCCGGCCCCGGTCCCCGCCCTGACGCCGCCCCCGGCCGCCCGCGCGGTGCCGGCCCCCACCGCCGCGGCGCCGACGTCCGCGCCCGCGCCCGCTCCGGCCGCTCCGGCTGAGCTGAAGGCGGGCTTTCTGATCAACTTCGACTTCGCCTCGGTGCGCATCCGGCCCGAGTCGCGCGCCGTGCTCGACCGCGTGGCGGCGGTGCTGGGCGCGCCGGGGGCGGAGGGACTGCGCTTCCGCATCGTCGGCCACACCGACAGCGTCGGCGACGCCGCCGCCAATCAGGTGCTGTCCGAGCGGCGGGCGGGCGCGGTGAAGGACTATCTGGTCCGCCGGCACCGCATCGCCGCCGCGCGGCTGGACACGGCGGGCATGGGCGAGCGCGAGCCGGCCGATGCCGCGAATCCCGCCGCCGCCGCGAACCGGCGGGTGGAGATCGTCAATCTTGGACGCTGAGCGCAGCGGCCTATGGCTTTCGGCGAAAGGCCGCTTTCCGCCTGGAATAACCCCAATTTTACCGGTAATCAGGATTTCGGGTCGATTCGAGCGGCGACCGGCGGTGCGATGACGGATACCCAGCGCGATCCCCTGCCTTCCCCGATCCCGGGCGCCGTGCGGCATGCCGGCGCCGTGGCGCTCGCGGCGCTGGCCACCGCGGCGCTGCTGTACCTCAGCCTCACCGCCTTCCTGATCTTCCATACGGCGGTCGAGGCGGCGAGCGTCCTGGTGGCGCTGGGCACCTTCACCGTCGCGTGGTACTCGCGCCGCCTGCTGCACGACAACCACATGCTGCTGCTGGGCACGGCGTACCTGTACGTGGCCGCCACCGATACGCTGCACGCCCTGGCATACAAGGGCATGGAGGTGATCCCCGGCGCGGACGCCAACATGGCCACCCAGTTCTGGATCATCGCCCGCGCCATCGAATGCGCCGGGTTCCTGCTGGCCGTGGCAAATCCGGCGGAGCGGCACGCGGCGTGGCGGCTGCACCTGGGCTTCGGCGGGGCGGCGGCGCTGGGCGCGCTGACCGTCGTGGTCTGGCCGGTTTTCCCGGATTGTTTCGTTCCCGGAACAGGCCTGACGCCGTTCAAGATCGGCAGCGAGTACGCCATCATCGCCGGCTATGCCACCGTGCTGGCGCTGCTGCACGCGAGCCGCCACCATTTCGACCGGCAGATCCTCCGCTTCCTGGTCTGGGCGACGCTGGCGCGGATCGTGTCGGAGCTGACCTTCACCCTGTACGTCGACGTGTACGGCATCGCCAACGCGGTGGGCCACCTGCTGAAGATCGCCGCCTGCACCTTCGTCTTCCGCGCGGTCGTCGAGACCGGTCTGGTGCGCCCGCAGGCGCTGATCGCGCACGCCGTGGAGCGCGAGCAGGAACTGGCCGCCGAGATCGCCCGGCAGGCGCGCACGCTGGACGCCATCCTGACCGCCACGCCCGACGCCGTGCTGATGGTGGGGCGCGACTGCAGCCTGACCTTCGCCAACCGCGCCGCCGTGGATCTGCTGCGCCTGCCGCCCGGCGCGTGGCGCGGGCGGTGCTGGCGCGAGCTGAACCTGCCGGCCGAGACCATGGAACCGGTCGAACACGAGGTGCGCGCCGTCTTCGACGACGGCCGCCCGCGCGCCGGCCTCATGCGGCTGGGCGAGCGCACGCACGATCTGCGCCTGACGCCGCTGTCCGACGATGGTGGAGCCGCCCAATCGGTGCTGCTGGTGTGCCGCGACGTCACCGATCGCGAACAGGCCGACTCCAAACTGCGGCAGGCGCTGATCGAGCAGGACCGCTCCCGCCGCGCGGCGGAGCGCGCCAACGCCGCCAAGACGCGCTTCCTGGCCGCCGCCAGCCACGACCTGCGCCAGCCCGTGCAGGCGCTGCTGCTGTTCGCCCACGCGCTGTACGGCCGGCTGGACGGCCATCCGGCGCGAGCGCTGGTCGACACCATGCGCCAGGCGCTGGACGCGCTGAAGACGCTGCTCGACGGGCTGCTCGACATCTCCAAGCTGGAGGCCGGCGTGGTGGTGCCGAAGGTGCAGCCCTTCGCCGTCGCCACCCTGCTCGACCAGCTGGAGGCCGAGTACGCGCCGCGCATGGCGGAAAAGGGGCTGCGGCTGCGGGTGGTCCGCTCGTCGGCGTGGGTGGACAGCGACCCCACCCTGCTGCTGCGCATCCTGCGCAACATCCTGGAGAACGCGCTGCGCTACACGCAGAGCGGCGGCGTGCTGCTGGGCTGCCGCCGAGGTCCGGGGGGCGGCCGTCTGCGCCTTGTGGTGGCCGACACCGGACCGGGCATCCCGCGCGACCGGCTGGACGATATTTTCGAGGAGTTCGTGCAGATCGCCAACGCCGAGCGCGACCGTGCCCAGGGGCTCGGCCTCGGCCTCGCCATCGTCAAGCGGCTGGCGAACCTGCTCGACCACCCCGTGGACGTGCGCACGGCGCCGGGGCGCGGGGCGTGCTTCACGGTCGCAGCGCCGCTCGCCCGGCCGCCGCGGGCCACGGCGCCGGCCGGCCGCACCGCCGAGGCCCCGCCGGAGCACGGCTTCGCCGTCGTCATCGACGACGAGGCGATCATCCTGGACGGCATGCGCGCGCTGCTGGAAAGCTGGGGCTTCGACGTGGAGACGGCCGTGAGCGCCGACGAGGCGCTGCGCGTGATCGCGGCGCGCCGCCGGCCGCCGGACGTGCTGATCTCCGACTACCGCCTGGGTGGCGGGCGCACCGGGGTGGAGGCGATCCGCGCCGTGCGCGGCGCCTGGGGTGCGGCGGTGCCCAGCATCCTGCTGACCGGCGACACCGGCCCCGACCGGCTGCTGGAGGCACAGCGCTCCGGCGTCGACGTGCTGCACAAGCCCGTCACCCCCGGCCAGCTCCGCACGCTGATCCACACGGTGCGTGAGCGCGCGCTGGAGGCCGTGGGCTGAGCGCGATGCCCTACCCCGCCCGCCCCACCAGCCGGCGGCGCAACGCGGTGACGGCGGCGCGCTGGACCTCGCTCCAGCCCAGGGCTTCGGCCATGTCGTACACCGCCTCGATGCGCTCCGGCTCGGCGGCCGGGATGGCGTCGAGCAGGGCCGACACCTGCGCGTACAGCTCCTGCGTCAGCGCCGCCAGCGGCTGGCGCAACGCCACGTTCGATGGCAGCCGCGTCGCCACCGTGTAGAGCGCCGCCAGCGCCTTGAGCCGGCCGGCGAAGGCCGCGGCGTCCGGCTCGGCGCGCAGGTCCGCCACGATGCGCCCGGCCAGGGCGTGGGCGTGCGCCAGGAAGGCGGCGACGTCGGCCTCGCCCAGGTCATCACCGAGGTCCGGGCCCAAGTCGGCGGCGAGCAGGCGGGCGGCGAGGTCCAGCAGGTTTTCCACCTCCGACAGCAGGACGGCCACGCCGAAACGGGCCACGCCATCCTCGGCGTCGGCCAGGAAGCCGGCGAGGGTGGCGTTGACCCGGCGCATGACGCGCGCGGCGAAGACCGCCAGCGCCCCCTGCGCCGCCGCATGGTCCGCCCCCAGCGTTTCCAGCGCCAGCAACAGCACGTCGAGGCGCAGGAAGTCGGCGGAAATGACCGCGAGGTCGGGGTTGTCGTCCGCCGCCAGCAGCCCATCCAGGCGCCGGGCGTAGGCCGCCAGCGCCGCGTTCAGGTCGCCGGCCACGCCCTGCGCCAGCGCCGCCGCGGTGTCGCCGAGCCCAAGCGCCGGGGCCGTCCCGGCCAGCCGGGCGAACAGCCGGACCAGCGCCATCCAGTCCCCGCGCACCGCGCCGGGCGCGGCACCGGGGGCCGGCATGCCGGCGCGGATCAGCGCCGCCAGCGGGATCAGCCCGTCGTCCAGCACCACGGCGGCCAGCGCCACGGCGCGCGCCACCGGTTCCCGGCGCGACGCGGCATCGAGCAGGCGCCCGGCCTCGGCCAACGCCTTCTCGCCCAGCGTGCCGGCCGGCAGCGCCTGGAACAGGTCGCGCAACGCCGCCACGGCGTCGACATCGCCGGTGTCCGGCGTGGCGGCCGGCCATGCGTCGCCGAAAACCAGCACCCCGGTCGCCTCCGCCGCATCGCCGGCGGCGGCCAGCGCCGCGCGCAGGGCCTGCGCGAAGGAGGCGGCGGTCTGGAAGCGCCGGGCCGGATCCTTGGCGAGCGCCGTCGCCACCACGCCGTCGAACGCCGGGGACAGCAGCGGGTCGAGGCGGGACGGCGGCGGCGGGTCCTCGAACAGGATCTGCCGCATCACCTCGGCCACCGTGCCGGTGAACGGCCGGCGGCGGGCCAGCAGCGCGTAGAGGATCACGCCGGCCGAGAACAGGTCGCTGCGCGCGTCCGCTCCCTCGCCGCGCAGCACCTCGGGCGCCATGTAGGCGGGGCTGCCCAGCAGCTCGTCCCGCAGGGTCAGGTCGGACTGCGGGACGTGCGCGATGCCGAAATCCATCAGCTTCGGCACCAGATCGTCCTCGACCATCACGTTGGCGGGCTTGACGTCGCGGTGCACGATGCCGGCGGCGTGCGCCGCCGCCAGCGCGTCGAGCACGCGCAGCACCAGCGTGGCCGCCTGGCCCGGCGTCAGCCGGTCGCCCGAGTCCAGGAGCTGCTTCAGGTCGCGCCCGGCCACCAGCTCCATGGACAGCCAGGGCGAGCCGCGCCAGTCGCCGTGGTCGAGGATGCGGACGATGTGCGGGTGGTCCAGCCGGGCGCCGATCTCCGCCTCCCGCCGGAAGCGGGCGACGATGGAGGCGCGCTCCGGACCGGCCAGCAGTTCGCCGCGCAGCACCTTGACCGCCACATCGCCGCCGTCGCCCGCCTCGGCGGCATAGACGACGCTCATGGCGCCCTCGCCCAGCACCCCGCGCACGGCATAGGGGCCGATCTGCCGCGGGCCGAAGTCGAAGCAGAAGGTGTCAGATTCGGTCACATGCTCCTCCTGCCCCGTCATCGCGGGCGTCTTCTTCCGTATCGTCCCAGCCCCAGCGCTCCCACCCGTTGTCGAGGAAGGCGGCGAAGCGCTCCCCGCCCGGCAGGCCGCGGCAGGCCACCATGGACGAGGTCACCCAGTGTGCCCCGCGCGTCCACCACAGGCTGGGGTTCTCCGGCAGCGGCCCGACCATCGCCTCCAGCCGCTGGCGGTGCAGCGGGTTGTGCGCGGCGAAACCGGGATCGGGGCGGCCGAGCGCGGCCATCGCGGCGGCGCTGTCCCGCGGATCGGCGCCGTCCTGGCAGGCGGCGAGCGCCACCGCCTCGGCGCGGCCGAACCAGGGGGCACAGCCGAACGGCACGGCGGCGAGATCCACACCGGCCGGCAGCGCCGCCGCCAGCACGAAGGGATAGAGCCGCCCGACGCGGTCGGCCGAGGGCACCAGCACGCCGGCCACCGCCCGCCCGCCGCACAGGCCGGGGCCGAGCGCGAAGCGCCACACCGGGCTGGCGGCGAACAGCCGCTCCCACGCCGGGCCGAGGCGCACGCGGCTCTCCGCCAGCGCCCCTTGCAGCCACGCGTCCCACGGCCCGACGAAGCGCGACGGCAGGTCGTGCGCCACGAAGTCGCCGCGCGCCGGCACCTTGCCGTGGAAACCGGGGCCGAACGCCTCTTCGATGGGGGCGGACGCGGCGCGGGCGCGGCTCATGCCGGGCCCTGGGGCGAGGGGAAGGGGATCGGCTGCGGGGTGGACTGCTCCAGCACCTCGCGCACGCGGTCGATCAGCGCGTCGTCCAGCGGCACGGCGGCGAAGCCGGCGTCGAACAGGGCGGCCAGATGCTCGCCCAGCGCGCGGCGCTTGTCCTCGTGCGCCGGGCCGGCCAGCGTGCGCTGCCAGTCGGCGGCCATCCATTCCGCGACGAAGGCCGGGTCCAGCGGCTCGCGCCCGCCGATCATGCGGTAGGCGCGCAGCGACAGGCGCAGCAGGTCCGGCCGCGCCCAGCCGGTGCGCAACTGCTCCTCCAGCCGCAGCACGAGGCGCGACAGGAACACGCTGCGCAGCGCGCGGCGGTAGACGGCGGCGGCGCGCGGCCCCAGCCGGTCGCCCTGATACAGCCCGCCGGCCAGCGCGAAGGACGGCCAGCCGCCGCGCTCGCCATAGCCGGTGGGGACGACGCGCAGCGCGTCCAGCGCCGGCAGGACGGCGGCGAAGTCGGTGTCCTCGACGCGGGTCAGCGAACGCGGCGGCGTGTCCAGCGCGCCGATGGCGGCCTCGGCGCGGGCGACGGCGGCGGCGATGCGGTCGACCAGCGCGGCGTTGCCGCCGTGGCTGTTGGCCCAGAACCCTGCAACCGCCACCGTGGCGGCCAGCGTGGCGCCCACCGCGAGCCCCTGGCGGCGGCGGCGCGAGCGCTCCAGCACGCGGTCCACACCGGCCAGGTTGGCCTCGGCGAACACCACCTCGCGCAGCATGCGTTCCAGGAAGTAGCTCTGGCGCTGCACCGGGGTTTCGTCCGCGTGCACGTTGGACGTGGCGCCGAAGGCGGCGAAAGGGGCGGCCAGTCGGTCCACCGCCAGCCCGCCCTGCGTGGCGCTGGTGAAGTAGACGCCGCGCAGCAGCGGCGCCTCCTCCTCCGGCCCGGCGGCGAAGGCGGTCTCCAGCAGGTCGGCCAGCGGCCCTTCCAGCGAGGCCATCTGCAAGGGGAAGGTGAAGTTGAGCGAGCGGCGTTCGACGTCCGGCTCCTGGTGCAGGCGCTCCAGAAGACGCTCGTCCAGGCGGCGCAGCAGGGCGGTGAAGGTGTCGCGGAACCACGCCGCCGGCCCACGCCCGCCCGGCCCCTCCCCCATCGGAAAGGTCATGCCCCAGACCTGCCGGCGCTCCTCCTCCGTCAGCGCGTCGAAGAAACCGGTGAAACCGCTGACCAGATCGGCCTTGGTGCACACCACGTAGACCGGTGCGCGCAGCCCCAACTGGCCGCGCAGCTCGGCCAGCCGCGTGCGGATGGTGAGCGCGTGGGAGCGGCGGTCGGCGTCGCTCCAGGCCGCGAGGTCGGGCAGGCTGACGGTGACCAGAACGCCGTTCACCGGCTGGCGCGGCCGATGCTCCTTGAGCAATTCCAGCAGGCCGGCCCAGACGCGCGAGTCCACGGCGTGCCGGCTGTCCTGCGTGGTGTAGCGCCCGGCGGTGTCGACGATCACCGCCTCGTCCGTGAACCACCAGTCGCAGGTGCGCGTGCCCCCCAGCCCCGGCACGGACAGCGCGTGCGCCCCCTCGCCCAGCGGGAAGCCCAGGCCGGACGCGGCCAGCGCCGTCGTCTTGCCCGACCCCGGCGCACCGATCATCAGGTACCAGGGCAACTGGTACAGGTAACGCCCGCCGAACCCCGCGCCGAAGCGCTGGGTGCGCAGGCGCAGCAGCACGTCGGCCAGCCGGGCCTGCAGGCCGGTGATCTCCTCCAGCGACTGCCGCGCCTCGGGATCGGGGGAGGCGGCGAGCGCCGCCACCAGCCGTTCGTTGGCGCGGCGCTCCCGCCGGTCGGCCCGCCCATTGCCCAGCGCCCACGCCACGAGGATCAGCGCCGCCAGCGCGGCGCGCGAGCCCGCGTCCTCCAGCGGCCGGTGCCCGGCCAGCACGACCAGCGGCGCCGTCACCCAGGCGACGGCGCACAGCGCCAGCGCACCCGCCAGCGTGACGGCCCAGCGGACGCGCGGGCTGCCGGTCAGGCGGTCGAGGAGGCCGCGGAAGGCTGGGGTCATGCCGGCCTACCGCGGGTACAGCAGGATGTCGACGCGCCGCGCGGCGGCGCGGGCGGCGGGCGAGCCTCCCGCCGGTGCGGGCAGTTCGGCATCGCCGTGCCCCTCGGCCGACAGGCGGTTGGCGCCGACGTGGCGTTCCAGGATCCTGCGCACCGCCTCCGCCTGCGCCTCGCTCAGCGCCTGCGCGGTGGGGAAGCGGACGTTGCGGCCCGGCAGCGCGTCGGTGTGCGCCACCACCAGGACGTAGCCCTGTTCGCGCCCCAGCGCCTCGCCGATGCGGTCGCTGACGGCGCGGAAGCGGGCGCGCAGCGCGTCGCTGTTGGTGGGGAACAGGGCGCCCCGCATGCGCACCACCAGCGCCCCGTCGTCGGTCGCCAGCACCGACACGTCGCCGGTGGCGAGGTCCGGTTCCAGCGCCTGGCGGATGCGCGCCACCAGCGCCGGCCCGGCGTTGGGCGACGGCGGCGGGGCGAGGCGGGCGATCTCGATCGGCCGCTCGGGCAGCAGGGAGGCCAGCCGCGCCGCCACCGGGTCGGCCCGCTCGCTCAACGACTGCGCCAGCACCAGGAACAGCGTGGAGAGCGCGGCGGCGCACACGGCGGCCACCACCCACGGCGGCACCACCGCACCCAGCGGGCGGAACCGCTCGGCCGCGCCGCGCCACGTGGGCGACAGGGCGCGGTCGGGCGCCCCGCGCTCGCGCCGCAGCAGGCGGAACAGGTTGTCGCGCAGGTGGGCGAGGTCGTGGCTGCCGCGCGGCCGGTCGCGGAACTTGCCCTCGAACCCCAGCGACAGGCAGGCGTAGAACAGCTCCAGCTCGCGCCGGTGCAGGTGCGGGTTGGAGAGCATGGTCTCCAGGAGGTCGAAGAAACGCTCGGCCGCCCCGGTCACACGCTCCACCGTCGCCACCAGCCCCTCGCGCCCCCAGGAGGAGCGCGGCCCCCACGGCGTGCCCAGCACCACGTCGTCCAGCGTGGCGCACAGCGCGAAGCGGCCGACGCGGATCTCCTCCTGCGCGATGCCGGCGCCGGCGGCGTTGCTCTCGAACCGCCGCACCTCGGCGACGACGCGCTCGCGCAGCGCCTCCGGCCCGCCGTGCGCCGGCAGGTCGCGCAACCGCCCGGCGAGGTCGAGCAGCGGGGCGGCGGCGGCCAGCAGCGGGTTCCACGAGGCGCGCAGCAGCGCGCCCGGCGCGAGGTCGCCGACGGCGGGGGCTACGGGTCCCGGCCGTGCCGAAGCGGGACGTGCGGGCGCGCGCGAAGGCGGTTGCGCGGCAAGCGCCGCGTCACCCCGTCCCTTCGAGTCGCCAACGATATCGTCCGGCACAATCCGCCTCTTCCCGGCACCACCCTGCGGTGGAGGGTATATCAGGCCCGCCCGTCCTGGTCACGCCAGTGGAAATGGCCGGCGGGGATGCGCGCGGCGGCGCGATGCGCTATGGATAGGACGTCAGGCGCCCCGCGGCGGGCAAGATTTCTGTCGTCAGCGCGGGGCCAGCCGGGTAAAGCTTTGGCCGGCAGCGTTGCCGAGGAGGGAAGAGGGATTCATGGACATCAGCGAAGAAACCCGGAACGGCATCCTCATCCTCAAGCCCGCCGGCCGCGTGGACAGCGGCACCGCCGGCGCCTTCGAGGCGCGGCTGGTGCAGGCGGTGTCGAACGGGCCGGCGTCGGTGGTCGTCGACATGGCGCAGCTCGCCTACATCAGTTCGGCCGGCCTGCGCGCCCTGCTGGTGGCGGCGAAGCGCGCGCGCCCGGCCGGCAGCCGCATCGTGCTGGCCGCCATGTCCGCCTCGATTCGCGAGGTCTTCGACATGAGCGGCTTCACCAGCCTGTTCGAGATCCACGCCAACGCCGACGACGCGGTGAAGGCGCTGTCCTGAGCGCCTCCAGGTAAGGATAGGACACGCAAAAGGGGCGCCTCGCGGCGCCCCTTCGTCGTTCCTGCCCTTCGTCGTTCCTGACCGTGCGATCAGGCGGCCTGCTGGATGGCCGACACCTGCCAGCGCCCGCCGGGGGCGCGGCGGAAGGTCCACAGCTCGGTCGCCTCGGTGCGGGCGTTGGGATCGCCCTCGACCACGCGGCCGGTGGCGCGTTCCACCGTCACGTCGACCAGCGCGAAGCGCATCGCCACGGTGGCGTACTCCGCCCCCGGCTCGCGCCACGCCTCGGCCAGATCGCCCTGCAGGAGCTGGGCGTCGGACACCCGGTTGTGCAGGCCGCGGCTGGCGTTCTCGGCGAGGTCGTCGGTGAAGTACTTCGCCATCTCCGGCGTCGCCATCTGGCGCAGCGCGAAGCCGTCCTCGCGCCCGTAGGCGTCCTGGATGCCGACCAGCAGCCCCTCGAACTCCTGGTAGTCGGACGGGCCGATGCCGATCTCGTCGCTGCGCTCGCCACGGGCGCGGGGCGCCGCGGCACCGCGGCCCAGACCGCCGCCCAGACCGCCGCCCAGGCCGCCGCCGAGCCCACCGGCCAAGCCGCCGAGCCCGGCACCCATGCCGGGGCCCGCGCCGCCGCCCATCACGCCGGGGTGTCCCTGGCGCTCATAGGGCGAGGCTCCGGCATACGCCGGCCGCTGGGCCGAACGGCCGCGGAAGAAGCGGACGGCCAGCCAGATCAGGCCGCCGATCAGCGCGAACTGCAGCAGCAGGCCAAGGACGCTGGCGAAGCCGGCCATGCCGCCGAACAGGCCGCTGCCGGACAGCAGCCCGAAGAGGCCGGCGCCCAGCAGACCGCCGGCGATGGCGCCCATGAAGCCGCCGCGCGAGAAAAAGCCGCCGGACTGCGCGGCCGGGGCCGCCATGCCGGGGCGCTGAACGCCGGCCGCGGGTGCGTCCGGCGTCGCCGAACGCTGCATGGGCGCGGCGGTGCTCGGCGCGGTGTTGGTGGTGGCGGGCGCGTCGTAGGTGCGCGTGCCGCGGCTGCCGCTGGAGGTGCTCTTGCCGGCGCGCGCATCCGCGGTGCCGGCCGCGAGCGCGATGACGAGCGCCGCCGCGATGGCGGTCAGCGATCGGGTACGTGTGGAGCGAGAGATGAACATGGTGGTCCGTCGTCGTTGCAACCCGGAAGGCGGGCCGCCTGCGTATATGGGAAAGCAGGCATGCCGGTTTTAGGGGGATGGCCGTCGATTTGCCAACCGCCTGCCCGGAAAAAAGGCACGCCGGCCAGGACGTCCGCACCCGTACGCGCCTCGTTGTTCCGTATTGCGGAAATAAGTTTCGCTGAACTTGATTTGGCGGTCGGGACTGCTACAGTACCCCCGGCCGCCTCGCGCGCCACGCTGTGGCCGCGCGTCTAGACCAGGGCGGGTCCCCTGCGAAAAAGGCACATGATCGCATGAGCACCGTCGTCAGCTACGCCCGCCAGGGCCGCACCGGCGTCATCGCCGTCGGTCACCCGCCCGCCGAAGCGCCCGCCGAAGCGCCCGACGCGACGGCCTGAGAGCGGGAGCACCGGCCCCATGGACGACCGCCTGATCACCCGCCGGGACCTCGACTTCCTGCTGTTCGAGCTTCTGGACATCGATGCGCTGTTCGCCCGTCCGCGATTCGCCGACCATGCGCGCGAGACGCTGGCCGCCGCCATCGACACCGCCACCGCCATCGCCCGCGACCACTTCGCCCCGCACAACCGCACGGCCGACGCGAACGAGCCGAGGGTCGAGGATGGCCGCGTCGTTCTCATCCCGGAGGTGAAAGAGGCGCTGAAGCGCTTCATCGACGCCGGCTTCATGGCGGCGACGGCGGATTACGAACTGGGCGGCATGCAGCTTCCCTTCACCATCCACATGGCGGTGAGCGCCCTGTTCGCGGCGGCCAACATCGGCACCAAGAGCTATCCGTCGCTGACCATGGCGGCGGCGAACGTGCTGCGCGCCTTCGGCACGCCGGAGCAGCGCGACCTCTACATGCGCCCGATGCTGGAGGGCCGCTTCTTCGGCACCATGGTTCTGACCGAACCGCAGGCCGGTTCCTCGCTGTCGGATCTGCGCACGGCGGCGGTGGCGGCCGGCGACGGCACCTACCGCATCACCGGCAACAAGATCTTCATCTCGGCGGGCGACCATGAACTGGCGGAGAACATCATCCACCTCGTGCTCGCCCGCATCCAGGGCGCGCCGCCGGGCGTGAAGGGTATTTCGCTGTTCATCGTGCCGAAGGTCCTGGTCAATCCGGACGGCACGCTCGGTGCCCGCAACGACGTCGCCCTGGCCGGCCTGATCCATAAGATGGGCTGGCGCGGCACCACCTCGACTATGCTGAACTTCGGCGAGGCCGGCGGGGCGGTCGGGTACCTCATCGGCGAGCCGCACAAGGGCCTGTCGTACATGTTCCACATGATGAACGAGGCCCGCATCGGCGTCGGCAACGGCGCCGCCGCGCTGGGCTACGCCGCCTACCGGCATGCCCGCGCCTACGCGCACGAACGTCCGCAGGGCCGCGCGCTGGACGCCAAGGACCCGGCCACCCCGCAGGTGCCGATCATCGGGCATCCGGACGTCCGGCGCATGCTGCTGGCCCAGAAGGCCTACGTGGAGGGGGCGCTGGCGCTGTGCCTGACCGCCGCCCGGCTGGTCGACGACAAGGACACCGCGCCGACCGAGGCCGAACGGGCCGACGCGCACCGGCTGCTGGAGATCCTGACGCCGATGGTCAAGAGCTGGCCCAGCCAGTGGTGCCAGGAGTCCATATCGCTGGCCATGCAGGTGCACGGCGGCTACGGCTACACCCGCGAGTACCCGGTCGAGCAGTTCTACCGCGACAACCGCCTCAACCCGATCCACGAGGGCACGCACGGCATCCAGGGCCTCGACCTGCTGGGCCGCAAGGTGGTGATGGAGAACGGGCGGGCGTTCGCGCTGCTGTGCGAGCGGCTGGAGGCGACGGTGGCGGCCGCCGCGCGCGTGCCGTTCCTGGGCGAGGATGCGGCGGCGCTGGGCGCCACGGTCGAGCGGGTCAAGGCGGTGACCGGGCAGCTCACGCGCGCCCTGGCCGAGCATGGGCCGGCGCGGGCGCTGTCGAACGCGTCGGTGTACCTGGAGATGCTGGGGCACGTGGTGGTCGGCTGGCTGTGGCTGCGCCAGGCGCTGGTGGCCGAGGCCCGGCTGCCGCGGGCGGACACGGCGCAGGAGCGCGCCTTCTACGAGGGCAAGCTGCACGCCTGCCGCTACTTCCTGCGCTGGGAGCTGCCGAAGACCGGGCCGCAACTCGACCGCCTCGCCGCCCTCGACGACACGTGGTTCGCCACGCCGCCCGACTGTCTGTGAACCGGCCGTTTGAGGTGCGGAACGTCATGACGACGGACGGATGAGTTGACGGGCATTCCCGACCATGCGAACCTTGTGAAACTGAATTTCGCAGAATGACAAAAAGCGCCACCGACACGGCGGAACAGCCGGCGGGGGCACAGGGAGACGAAACGGAGGCCGCGTCGCGATGCGCACGGCATGCATCGCGCGCCCTTCGTTCGGACCCTTCGGCCGGAGGGGAGGAGCGAGGCCTTGAACATTTTTTTCCAGCAGCTTCTGAACGGGCTGACGCTGGGCAGCGTGTACAGCCTGGTGGCGCTGGGGCTGACGCTGGTCTACGGCATCCTGCACATCCCCAACTTCG
>Ga0196970_1000114_pt1 | contig 126200 bp, 127 predicted proteins | sample S1v_513CmetaG_FD_148672 | JGI IMG/M metagenome (GOLD analysis project Ga0196970, IMG submission 148672) | Soil microbial communities from Anza Borrego desert, Southern California, United States - S1+v_5-13C | ecosystem: Environmental > Terrestrial > Soil > Desert | place: USA: California... | reverse complement strand
TACGACTCGCATAGCTCTTTCGACGGCAAGGTGCGAAGCGCACTTCGTGCGGCACCTTACGGTCGATGCGACAAGTTGCTCACGCAACTTGCGCTGTCTTACACTGTCTAGTTTTCAAGGTTCGAGGCCGCCGTCTCAGCGACAGCTTTTATAGATTATCAGGTTTGCATCCGCCCGTCAACCGACCAGTTTTTGGTAATTTCGGCTCTCAGAGCTTCTCTGCATCGCCGTTCGCACGTAGCAGCGCCCGGCGAGGAGTAACTCTATCACGACGCCTACCTCGAGTCAACTGACCAAAATCCGACAGAATAAGGCCGGCACACCACAAGGCATGCCGGCCTGAGAGCACCTACATCTAATCAGCCGCGTGCATGCTAGCTGGCTGCTTTCCGGTCAGCCACATGTCCTTGAACCGCCGCAGGCCCAGCACATGCGCACGGTCACCTTTTACCCAGGGCTGAATGGCGATACACTCGTCCGTCTGGCAAAGGAAAACCCAGGCGGCGTCTTCGATCAGGACATCCTGGAGCTGCTTATAGACCGTTCTGCGCCGCACCGGACTCGTGGTCCGCTGACCTTCTTCCAGCAGACGGTCTACCTCTGCATTCTTGTAAAGGCCACGGTTCCCGCCCTCCATATTCGACCGCGAACTGAACAAGGGCTGCAGGAAGTTGTCCGGGTCGCCCGTGTCACCGATCCAGCCCGCCAGGAAGATATCACACTGTCCAAAGACCTGCTCACGATTGTAATCACTGCCGGAAAGCGGGGTGACTTCACACGGTATGCTGGCCGCGTTCAGCATCTCCGCGATCAGAGCCGCGCGGTGCTCTGCTTCCCTCCCTATCCGGCAGGCCAGCTTCAGAGGCTGTTTGATGCCGCCGATTTCCGCCACCAGGCGCCGGGCCGTCGCCACATCGTGCCGATAGCCCTTCACTTCCGGATCGTACCCAAAGATCCCGGCGGGAAGCGGCCCGGACAACGAGTGCGCCCGGCCGACGTAGGTCTCGGTAATCCGATCGCTCTCCACCGCATAGTTTAGTGCCTGGCGGAGCCGCTTCTCCCGCATGAAAGGTCTGCGGAAATTCATGCCTATGTACTGTACCATGAGCGACGGACTCTGCAGGATCATGGGTCCAACCTGCGGATCCTGCATGAACTGCGCCCCGGCAGCGACGCAGTCTACCCGGCCGGCCTTGAACAGATCTAAATACTCATCCGGTCCCACAGCCACATTGACTTCAACCCGGTCCAGGAAAGGCCGTCCTTCATAATAATCGGGGTTTGCCTCCAAAGTGAGGTGGTGCCCCTCGACCCGTTCGAGCAGTCGGAATGCACCGGTCCCCATCGGGTTTCTGGCAAAGTCAGGCCGTTCGGCCGCCTCCCGCGGCACGATGGCCGCACCCAGGTAGGCCATGTTCGACAGGAAGGGGTTGAACGGGTGCTGGAGCGTGATCGTGAGGCTGTGCGGCCCGGTCACCCGAATCCCCCGCACGCCCGTGGCACGGCCGGCCACGTATTCCTGGGCGCCGTCGACCATTTCGAACAGCCAGGCCTGCGGACTGCCCACCCGCGGGTTCAAAACGCGCTCAAGGGAGTACTTTACATCGTCGGCCCGCACTTCACGTCCGCTGTGAAACTTGACGCCCTTACGCAAGACGAAAGTCCAGGTGCGGCTGTCGGATGAAAGCTCCCAGCCGGCCGCCAGCCCGGGAATCACTCGTGCATCGGGTCCGAACTGTGCAAGACAGTCGAATAGATTGGCGATGATGTTCGCTGACGACTGATCCGTGCAGAACGCCGGATCGAGCGTCTCCGGCTGGCGCTGGGCCGTACGAAGCACATCGCTGCCGCTCCCGGTTTCCTGCAGTTGGAGCATGGCCTGGAGCGAGCCCGTCAGCGACCCAAGATCGGACACGGCGGCACTCTGCTGGTCGGCGCCCACGGAGAGCACCTGCAAAACCGCCAGCAGGCTTTCAACAACTGTCTGCCCGCCGGCCACCGAATCGCTGACCTGCTCAGCCTGGGCAGCCTGCTGCCCCAGACTCGAGACCATCTGCTCCACCTGGCCGTTGAACCCCTCCACTGAATCGACGACCGCCCGGAAGGCAGAACCAGCCGTAGATGCGGCCTGGACGCCGTCTTCAGCGCCCTTGACGTTCTGATGAATCGCATCGACCGCACGGTGAACCCCTTGCTGAATCTCCTGGACAGCCGAGCGAATCTCATTTACGTGCTTACGCGACTCCTCGGCCAGGCGGCGAATCTCTCCGGCTACAACAGCAAAGCCGCGACCGTGCTGCCCTGCCCGGGCCGCCTCGATGGCGGCGTTCAGTGCGAGCAAGTTCGTACGCTCCGCGACTTTATTGATGATTCCAACGATCTTCCCGATCTCTTCAGACGAGGCAAGCAGATGTCTGATCTGTTGCTCCGCGGCGGCCGTGTACGTTCGGATCGCCTCGATCCTGGCCATGGACGCCTCAACCGCCCGGGCGCCCGAGGCGGCTACTTCCACCGTGCCCCGGGCAGAACCGCGGGCCATTTCCAGGGACTTGAGCACATCCTCCGAAAGCCGCGCCAGGTCCGCGACACCCGCCAGAGCCGTAGTCAGGGTCTCGCCTTGCGACTCGATACCCTTTCCTACTTCTGCCAGAGAGGAACTCATCCGCTCCGTTGTCTCCTGCAGGCGCAAAACCGCACGGCGCAGCTTTTCCGCCATCAACGGTGCGTGAGCCATCCAAGCACCCCCTGATGTTACGAAAACTTTCACATTCCCTTTTTCGGTTTAGAGTCAAAGAATCCCTCTACAGAAAAGTACGATTATGGGTACTCAGCCTGCCCTCCGGCCGGACAGCTGAAACGCCAGGCTCCCGCGTCGCTCCTCCACGTACGCGAATGCCAGGGAGACGGCGGGCAGCAGAAATGCGAAGAAGGTGAAAGGCACGAAAGACCGGGCCGGGACCCCAAGGGCGGCTGCCGCGAGCATGGCCATCAAGTTCCAGGGGATGACGCCTGACAGCACGGTCCCCGAGTCTGCCAGCGAACGCGCCAGCAGGTTGGGGGACAGGCGGGCGCCCTCGAACGTAGCGCGCATCATCCTGCCGGTGATGATGATGGGCAGCGCCTGATTGGCCGCCACGAATGCCACGCCGGTGGAGACCAGCATCGACGAGCCCACAAGCGCCAGCGGGCGCCTTGTGCCTTCCACCAGGCGCGAAAAGACCACGGATAGCATACCGGTCTTCTCCATGATGCCGCTCAGCGCCCCGGCTGCCAGCAGCAGCGCAAACTGGCGCCACATGGGGAAGAGGCCGCCGCCCGAGAATACCTTGTCAAGAGCGGTATCACCCGCTTGCGACGTAAAGCCGTACAGAGCCGCCCACACCGGTGCTAGCACCGAGGTGCCTGCAACTACCACGCTCAAGACCGCTCCCGCCAAAATGCCCAGGCCCAGGGCCCACTTGACCGGAACCCGGAAGAATGCCAGTGCCAGCACCAACACGGGCGGGACAAGCAGCCACGGGCTGATGACGAAATGCGTACTGATCGCTTCGCGCATAGTCGAACCAGCAGTACTGGCATCCGCCGCCGGCCCCAGCCCGAAAGCCAGGTAACCGACCAGCGCCAGCCCCGCAGCGGTAATGCCGGTCGGGGCAAGCACTGACAGCATCTTGCGCAGGTCGGTCCCGGTCATCGCTACGGTCAGGTTCAGGCTGCCGGCCAGCGGCGAGGAGCGGTCGCCAAAGAGCGCGCCCGAAACCAGGGCGCCCGCCACCATGGGTAGGGGTGCGCCCACGCCGTGGGCGACGCCCATGATCGCCACGCCAAGCGTGCTGTACGTCCCGACCGACGTGCCCAGCAGCATCGACATCGCGAGGGCCAGCACAAAGGCTGTCGGCACCAAGAAGCGGGGACTGGCCACGCCAAGGCCATAGTAAATCATCGCCGGCACGGTGCCGGACACCTTCCAAACGCCGATAAGGCAGCCAACCAGCACCAGGATGATGATGGGAATCAGGGTCGCCTTCATACCGCCCGAAGCGGCCGCGCCAAGGTCGGTCAGTGACCAGCCCTTTTTCAGCGCCAGCACCAGGGCCGCGGCGACCCCCGCCAACAGCGGCCAATACAGGTCCGTCGACCCGGAAATGATCGTCGCGAGCATCAGGACTGCGGCTGTTGCCAGTGGAAGAATAGCCTCGGCTAGACTAAAGCGGTTCAACGTTGCTGCACACCCTCTGTGGTTTGTTAAAGCCGGGAACAATTACTACGCTACCCAAAACAAATAAGGATTCGCCGCGACTGCAGCAAACCCCTACCGAAATTACTGTTTCTCTTCAGGTATCCACCACTCCCACACGTTCCAAAGGGCGCCCCGGGCGTCCGCCTTTACGCCGCGCAGGCGGTCTGACCGGACTCCTGCCACTTCGTTCTCCACGTACAGGAAGAGATAGGGCAGTTCCTCGTTGAGCAGCTTCAGCCACTCCGCGTAGACGGGCTTGCGCTCAGACACCGCCATCGCCTGGCGGCCCCGCAGAATCAGCTCCTCACTGCGCTCACTGCTCCAACCCGATACCTGCCCCCACTTGTTGTCCGGCGAAAAGACCGGGCCAGGGTCCGGATCCCGGCCCAAATCCCAGCCGAGCAACCAGGCATCCACCTGCCGCTGTCCGAACACCTCCCGGATCAGCCGTCCGAACTCCATCAGCTGCAAGTCGGCTTTCACGCCCAGCGCCCGCAAATTACGCTGGATCATGGCCGCCGACGCTTCCCGCACCGGATTCCCTTTCGGATATACAAGCGTGAACTGAAGCCGGTGACCATCCCGTACCCGGTATCCGGCAGCATCCAACGCTGACCAACCGGCTTCAGCCAACAAGGTCGCTGCTTTGCCGGGATCGTAGGGATAACCATTCAGGCCCTCCGGCGCCGCCCAGTGCCCGGGCGTAACGTGGGTGTTTACCACCGCACCGTGTCCGTGCAGGAGCTCATCAACCAGCCATCTTCGGTTGATGCCGTACATGAGCGCCTGCCGCACGCGGCTATCCGAAAATGGCGGCCGGTCGTGATTGAGCCCGAGGTACTGATAGCCCGCCGACGGCCACTCCACAAGTGAGATAGGCTGCCCGTCGACCAGGTTCGACGCCTCTTCCGCCGACAAAGGCACGTAGTCGACGGATCCGGCCTGAAGCATCTCGAGCGCCTTTCCGGGTGGAACCACCCGAGCGATTGCCGCCTCCGCATAGGGCTTTCCCAGGTGATATGGTTCGTGCCTCACCAGCTTTAGGTACTCGCCCTTGCGGAATTCCATCAGCTTGAAGGGCCCGGTGCCGACCGCTTCCTGCGTATGCGCAGGGGCGATGGGCAGCATCAGCGCAGTGAACAGCGGTGCGTATGGGGTATCGGCAGAGAAGCTGACCGTGTAAGCATCGGCCATCGCCATGGCCTGCCGGCCCGGACCGTCAAGCCATCGCTTCCAGGCTGCCGCTTTCCGGGCCGCTCCTTCCGCCATGCTGATCTTCCCGGCAGCCACATCCCGGTCCGCAGCGTCCCGTTCGTCCAGCAACACGCGTGCGCCCCGCAAGGCCGTCAGCTTCCCGGTGTGCGGCCCGGAGTACTCCGGCGCCAGCATCGCCTGATAGGTAAAGACCACATCCTCCGCTGTAAACGGCTTGCCGTCATGCCAGAGCACATCCTTGCGGAGGTGAAACGTCACCGTCCGCTGGTCCGCTGAGATGGTGAAGTCTGCGCACAGGTCGCAAATAGGCTCCAGCTGCGGTCCCGTGCGGAGCAGCCCACTATACATCAGCTGCGAAACGACGGCGGAGTCCCGCTCCTCGCTCACCAACGGGCGAAAGACTCCACCGGGCGCCCTGAGCAGCCCCAGGGTAATCGTGCCGCCCGATACGGGCTTCTCCGGAATCACAGGGCGGGCACAGCCCGCCGCCACCAGAACTACAAGCGCCAGCAGCGCCATCAGCCGCCTCGCCACCCGGGCGCCCCCTTTGTGCAGAGTATCACCTTTCTTATTCCCCACCAGGCGCAAAAAGAAGCGAGGGCCCAGGCCCTCGCTCCGCAGGCTGTCACTTATTCGCTGATGTTGCGGACACCCGCATCCGGCAGCTCGTAGCTCGATACCAGCCTGCCGGACCGGTCATACAGGCAGGCCGTGTCGCCCGCATCTTCCCAGACAAAGGTCTCCCGGTGCTGGTAGAGATGTATCTGCGGTGCCTCGCCGGTCGTCGCCGTGGCGCCGTTGGTCCCCCGCCCGGTATACAGGAGAATGAGCCCGCCGGGCTCCAGCTCCCACAGGTCACCGTTGGACAGGAAACGAGGGAACAGGTACCGGTAATGGTCAACCTGGTCTTGCTTCCGGTTGGTCAGGGACCAGCCCCGTAGATTGACAGGTGCATCGCCCGTGTTCACCAACACGACGTACTCTTCTTCCGGGGCCTGAGGTGCGCTGAATGGATCGGAGTGGTGCCAAACGCCTGCCACGACTATGCCGGAGAGCATGCCAGGGGCCAACCCCCTCCCGCTTTAACGTTACCTTATCATTATAAGTCTATACGACTGGGCCGCTCAACTCCAGCCTGCTCTCGTCAGGGCGCCCCTCCTCCTTCAGAATCCTCCGCACGGCCGCGCCCAACCGTTTGACACCGTCACCGATTTCCGACTCCTTGGGGTAGGAGAAATTCAGGCGGATGCCGCGGCGCGCCTCGTCACCGGGGCCGTAGTAGTCGCCCGGAATGAAGGCGACGCCCTCCCTGGCGGCCTCCGACAGGAGCCGCCGGGCCCGCAGTGGCCGGGGCAGGGCACACCAAAGATTATAGCCGCCGTCGGGCACGTGCCACGTCACACCCGCCGGCATATGCTGCTTCAGGGCCGCGGCCAGCGTGTCGCGACGGCGGAGGAGCATCGGGCGCAGGCGCTGCAGATGCTGATCGAAGTCACCTTCCCGGATGAAGGCATCCATCACCCACTGGCTGAGGAGGGCGGCCCGGAAATCCAGAATGCCCCGGGCGGCGGCAATCCGCTCCACCACAGCCGGCGAAGCCGACAGCCACGCCAGGCGCAGCCCGGGCGTCACCGACTTGCTGAAGCTGCTGATATGGATGACATACCCGCCTGGATCCAGCGCTTTCAGCGAAGGGATGCGCTCCCCGGCAAACTGGAGCTCGCCGTACGGGTCATCCTCCACAATGCCGACCTGATGCCGCGCCGCCAAATGCAGCAGCTGCCGGCGGCGCTCCAGGCTCATAGTGACTCCCAGCGGATTGTGGAACGTGGGCACGGTCAGGAGCAGCTTCGGCCGGTAACGCAGGAAAACCTCGCCGAGGCCTTCCACCTGCAGCCCGTGCCGGTCAACGCCCACCGGCACCACCCGAACGCCCGCCGATTCGAAAATGCCCAGCGTATTGATGTAGGACGGCACCTCAACGACGACAGTGTCACCAGGCTGGAGCAACACCCGGCTGATCAGGTACAGGGCAAGCTGCGACCCGCCCAGCACCAACACCTCGCCCGGATTGACGCCCATGCGCCTGGCAATCGCTTCCCGCAGGGGCAGGTAGCCGGCGACGGGGCCATAGCCCAGCGGAGCACGCCCGGTGGAAAAAGCCCGGGCAAAAAGCCGGCCCAGCGCGGCCGCGGGGAACAGGTCCGGCGCCATCTCGCCGTGTGCAAAGGAGATCGACCCGGCTCGCCGCATGACCGCGTTGACGTCGGCCACCACCGGATCTTCCGGTTCGTTCACGCCGGCCCAATGCATTGGCCGCACGGGGCCTTCCGGCGGGGGCGTCGGCGGTGCCATTACGACTGTACCGTGGCCGACGCGCCCTTCCACCAGGCCCTCCGACGCCAGATCACGGTATGCGTTGACCACCGTGGTCCGGTTCACGCCCAGCGTATTGGCCAGGCTCCGTTCCGGCGGCAGGCGCGTGCCAGCCGGAAGCCCCCCCGAGAGAATGCGCTGGCGAATCTGGTCGCGCAGCTGCTGGTACAAGGGTGTCGAACTGGCACGGTCCAATTCAAACATCAGCAACACCCCGCATCGATTTGGTCTCATCCAAATGATAGTGCCTGCCGCCGGCCATCACAAGAAAAAAGTGGGCGCCCCCTGCCGGGGACGCCCACATAAGAGCGAACTGTTATTGCTCAATCTCGACGGGACCATTGGCCGTTACCTGGCAGGAGAGGCGATAACCTTGCTTGATCTGATCCTCACCCAGCATGTTTACCTCGTTGTCATTCACGGGGCTGAGATTCTCCATCCCCTTCACTACCTTAATCCGACATGTATCGCAGACGCCGCTCTTGCAGTCCCACTTGACGGCAACACCCTTGTCGTTGACGCCGTCCAGGAGGTTCTCCGCCTTTGGAATCTCGACGTTGAACTCCTGCCCGCCCAGGAGAACGCGAACTTTAATCAGTTCCTTGGGCTTCTCCGCGACCGGCGCCCTGGCTTCCTGAGGCGCTTCTTCATCGGCCAGCAAGGCGCGGGTAATCTCTACCCGGCTCGACGTGTGGTGTACAAGCTCATGGTTGTGGTGGCAGGATGCATTAAAGGTTTTCTTAAGTACAGATCGCCACGCGTCCAGATGACCCTCCGCACCGAGCGCCTTAAGGTCATGAGGGACAACTGCCTTCAGATCGGACCAGCACTCAAAGACGCCACTTATCCCCTTGCGGGGCGCAGGCCGCTGCACTTCAAGCCTCAGGTTCTTAACGGTCGGAGCGTTCCGCCGAATTCGCCCGAGAAAATCTTGATAGACGCGGGCTGCAGCCCGGCCTGCCTCGGGCTCTTCTACCCCGCGCACCGCCAGGTAAACTTGTGTCGTATACTTGGTCTCCTGCACAACCGATCACCCCTTCTGATCCATCATGCCTATTATACGGAAGTTTCGACCCTAGCTCAATCGGTTATTGCAGGAGTACTTTCGGATCACGACATGCCTTCACGTCAAGAGAAAGAGGGCGGCCAATCAGGCCGCCCGAAAGGTATGGGTATATCACACAGAGGGGGTCAACACACGTACAGCATAACTCGCGTCTGTTACAACTTCATGACACGTCAGTAACAAGTCCACCACAATTCGGTAAAACGGTGTGAATTAGCCTGCAGCAACTTCGGTTGCGGTTTCGGCTTTCAGGGACACACTGAACCCCGAGAACTTGGGAACATTGAGCACGCCGGTATCGAAAATCAGGTAGCTGCCCTTGATCCCTAACAGCTTCCCTTCCGCCGGCCCTTTCTCAAGGTCATGGGAGGCGATCTTTTCCGGCAGCTCGCTTACGGGATACCGGAAGGTACGGAGCGCCTCCGCCGTCAGCACATACGCGCGGAAATCCTCCGGAATCAAGCCCAGCACCCGCTCCCGCACTTCCAGCAGAGAGGTTTCCACCACTTCGCCCTTGAGCATCTTCCGCCAGTTGGTCTTATCCGGCATGTGCTGGGACAGGAACAACTCGAGCTCGCCGGCCATCTTGCGGGTAGGCACCAGCGCGATGGGAACGGCCTCGACGGCGCCCTGGTCCATCCACCTGCCGGGTACGTTCCGGGTGATTCCGACTTTGATGTCGCTTGATTTGGCCAGGTAGACATAGGTGGGGATCATGCAATGGGCATCGCCCCACGCCGGTTCCCGGCAGGTCTCGTAATGGCAGAGATGCGGCTTGATCTGGCACATATCGTTGCTGGCAAGGCTCTGGAAACAGGGCCAGCAGTACCCGCTGTTGAACAGCTTATTGCTCTTGCGGTTGCAGTGAATGCACCGCTTCTCACCTTCAAAAGTCAGCGCGATCCGGCTGCCGATCAGCGGGTTCAGCGGGATGAACTCAGCCCCCAATTGGAGGCTGTACAGCACAACTCCATCCCCCACGCTGGCGGCCAAGTCCTTGATGATGCCCTTGTGCACTCGCCACCAACCTCCTTCTCCTCTACATTCGCTTCCTGACAGACCCGTTCCTACCGGCCACCACTGAGAGGGGGATGCCCAGTGACTTCCGTAGTGCCCACAAAGTACTGGCGGGCAGTGGAAGGCGATCGCATTCAGTGCGACCTCTGCCCGCGGCATTGCCAGCTGCAGGAAGGACAGCAGGGTCTTTGCTTTGTGCGCAGCCGCCAGGGCAACGAGATTGTCCTTACAACCTACGGCCGGTCCAGCGGCTATTGCGTCGATCCCATCGAAAAGAAGCCCCTGAACCACTTCCTGCCCGGAACCGCCGTCCTTTCCTTCGGCACGGCGGGCTGCAACCTGACCTGCAAGTTCTGCCAGAACTGGTCCATGAGCAAATCCCGGGAGATGGAGACCCTGGCGGACGCGGCCTCGCCGGCCGACATCGCCCGGTCCGCGCAACGAATGGGGTGTGCCAGTGTGGCGTTCACCTATAACGATCCCGTCATCTTCCACGAATATGCAATCGATGTGGCTGGGGCCTGCCATGAAGCCGGCATCAAAACCGTGGCGGTCACGGCCGGATATGTCTGCCCGGAGCCCCGGGCCGAGTTCTACCGGCACATGGACGCCGCGAACGTCGACCTGAAGGGCTTTACGGAAGCTTTCTACGAGCGTGTCTGCGGCGCTCAGCTGCACGCGGTGCTTGACACCCTGGTCTACCTCAAACACCAGACGCAGGTCTGGTTTGAGCTGACCACCCTGCTGATTCCCGGCGAGAACGACTCCGAACAGGAGTTGGACGCGATGACCCGCTGGGTCGTCAAGGAGCTCGGCCCCGACGTGCCCATGCATTTCACCGCTTTCCACCCCGACTGGAAGATGACGGACAAATCGCCCACCCCCTGCTCCACGCTGACCCGCGCCCGCCAGATTGCCCGGCAGAACGGCGTGCGATACGCCTATACCGGGAACGTCCACGATGCCGACGGCAGCAGCACCTACTGCCACGCCTGCGAGCATCTGCTCATCAGTCGGGATTGGTACGAACTGAGCGACTGGCACCTGACCGCCGACGGCCGGTGCCGCCACTGCGGCACTGCGTGCGCCGGCGTCTTCAGCGGCCCGCCGGGGCGCTGGGGCGCCCGCCGCATGCCCGTCAGGATGAATCGCAGATAAAGACGAGGGGGGCGCTGCCCCCCTCGTCTTTATATCCATAGACTCACGAGCACTTTGAATATCCGCAGTTGTGGCACGTGCAGCAGCCTTCGCCCACGGCCAGGGAATGGGAGCCGCACTCGGGGCACGGATCAACGTGCTTGTCCAGTTCAGCGCCGGCCATCATGGGGGCGTGGGCGTCATGATGCGCTTCGTGGGGCGGGGCGGCGCCGGCGGCGATTGCCATGGGGATGACATTGCCTGCGGCAGCCGAATCCTTCCAGGCGAGGAACCGCTGCAGGCCTTTGGAGATGGCGCTGGCCAGCGAAGTCACCCGGTTGGGCCCGAAGCCGTAGCTGCCCGAGCCGCCGATGTTCTTCAGCGTATCGACGATGATCTCAATGCGCTCCCGAACGGGCACATCGGACCGGAGACGCAGCATTTTGGAGACGAGCATGCCCATGCCGACGGCGTCGGCCATCAAGTCTGAGCCGGCAGCGCCGACGTTGACGATCACTTCAAAGGCCTCGCCGGCGTCATCCATGTGGACGTCCATCGTCATTTTGCCGAAGTGGGTCGGAATAACGAACATCTTGCCGATGGCTTCGGTAGGCCGAGGGGCCACGGAGGGACCCTTGGGCGCCGGTGCGGCAGCCACGGCCGGTCTCTGCTCCTCGGCAGCGCCTTCCTTCTTCTCCTCGGTCTTGTTGCCCGAAGTGAGCACCTGGAAGGCGCGGCTGCCGTCACGGTAGACGGTAATGCCCTTCAGACCCAGATTCCAGGCCAGGGAGTAAGCATGCTCCACATCTTCGCGGGTGGCGTCGTGCGGGAAGTTGATGGTCTTGGAGACGGCCGCGTCGACCGGCTGGTGGGTGATGGGCAGCTCATCGCCGCCCTGGAACGCGGCCTGCATGCGTACGTGCCACTCGGGCTTGATGTCGTGGGACGTGGCGAAGACGCGCTGCCACCGGTCCGGCACGCCGGCGACGCCCCGGGCGGTGCCGTGCTCGGCGATCTCTTTCATGAGCTCTTCAGAGTACCAGCCTTCCCGGCGGGCAATCTGCTCAAACTGGCCGTCGACGTCCAGCATGATCGCATCCGCCTGGTTGCGGGTAAAGACGAGGGCGAACTTGGGCTCGATGCCGCCGGAGCAGGGCAGACTAGGCCGCGCGCCGAAGAGCGAAATCGTGCCGGTGGGCGCCACGGTCGTCATGGTGGCATTGCGGACTTTGACGCCGGCCCGGTGCCACTGGCTGCCTTCCCACTCGGGGTAGGCGCTCCGTACTTCCGCAAGTGCGGCGGATTCTTCGGTCGCCTTCAGCTTGACGAACGTCATGACTTCGGCGGCCAGGTTGACGGCTTCCTCGCTGTCGTAGGCGTAGCCCATCTGAACGAGCATTTCGGCCCAACCCATGACGCCCAGGCCGATCCGCCGGTCGCGGCGGGCCTTTTCGCCGATCTGGGGCAGGGGGTACTTATTGGCGTCGATCACGTTGTCCAGGAAATGCGTGGCGGTACGAACGACATACCCGAGGCGCTCCCAGTCTACATCGGCATCGGCCGTGTAGGGCTGGCTTACGAAATTGGCCAGGTTGATCGAGCCGAGGTTGCAGGAGCCGTAAGGCGGCAGAGGCTGCTCGCCGCACGGGTTGGTAGCCTCGATTACTTCGGCGTGGTTGTTGGGGTTGCGCCGGTTCATCCGGTCGATGAAGACGACACCGGGTTCGCCGGTCTGCCATGCGCAGTCGACCAGTTTTTCCCACACCTCGCGGGCGCGTAGCTGCTTTACCGGCTGATGGTCGCGGGGGTTAATCAGATCATACTCGCCATCTTCTTCGAGGGCGGCCATAAAGCGGTCCGTAATGCCGACGGAAATATTGAAGTTGGTAATCTGGCTGGTATCGCTCTTGGAGGCAATAAACTCGAGAATATCCGGATGGTCGATCTTCAGGATACCCATATTGGCGCCCCGCCGGGTGCCGCCCTGCTTTATTGCTTCCGTCGAGGCGTTGTACACCTTAAGAAACGAGACAGGACCGCTGGCGACGCCCTGGCTGGAGCGAACTTTATCGCCCGCCGGACGCAGCCGGGAGAAGGCAAAGCCCGTGCCCCCGCCGGTTTGGTGGATCAGTGCTGCGTGCTTCATGGTCTCGTAAATGTCGCCGAGAGAGTCACCTACGGGAAGGACAAAGCAGGCGGACAGCTGGCCAAGGCTCGTGCCGGCGCCCGTAAATGTCGGGCTGTTCGGCATGAACTCCTGATTGTCCATCAGGCTGAAGAACGCTGCCTCGGTCGCCTTCACTTCGTCCTCGGTCGCCCCGTACTGACGGTCCATTTCGGCGATTACGCCCGCCACACGGCGCAGCATGTCGTCGGGCGTCTCCCGCGTACCGTCTTCTTTCAGCCGCAGGTAACGCTTTTCCAAAACCGTCCGGGAAATGTGAGTCAGTTCCATGCAGGCCCTCCCTCTCCCCTAGCGGGTCTTTAGCAACTGCTCGAGCTGTTCTCGGAACTCACTCAGATCCTTAAACTCGCGATACACGCTCGCAAACCGGACGTAAGCTACGCCGTCCAGGTTCCGCAATCGTTCCATGACCCTCTCGCCGATGGCGACGGAAGGAATCTCCCGTTCGAGGGAGTTGCGCAGGTCCCGCTCCACCTCTTCGACAAGCCGCTCAATGTCCGCCAGGGAGACGGCCCGTTTTTCACAGGCCTTCAGGACACCACCCATGACCTTATTCCGGTCAAAGGTTTCTCGCCGCCCGTCTTTCTTCACGACGATCAGAGCAGGAACTTCGAGGCGTTCATAGGTATTGAACCGCTTTCCGCAAGCGATGCACTCCCGCCGGCGCCTGATGCTGTCATCTTCGGTGTGGCGGGACTCGATCACTTTACTTTCCTGTCCGCAATAGGGGCATTTCATTTTGTCACCTCGCCCCTGTGGATAAACCAAGGCCTGTGGATGAATCTGTGGATAATACCCCATATCTAGGGGTGACGTCCATAATCGTACCACCACATTTGGGGGTCCTCAACTAGATCCGTTCCCCAAATTTCGCGGTTGGCAATGGGTTTCTCGCTCAAGATATTCCAAGCTCAGTTTTTCGACGCCGCAAATAAATAGGACTAGGGTCCCTACCCTAGTCCCATGAATGTATGGATCTCGCGTATTACGCCCGCTGCGCGCTCACGAATCAACCATCTTGCCCGGCGGTCGAGGTGTGTCGCTGCCAGGTTGATGATCGCCAGGTCGGCGCCCCGTTCAGCGGCCAGGGCAGGCAGTTGGTTGACCGGCCCGACCTCCAGGGACGAGCCGACCACGATGAACAGGTCAGCTTTGTAGGTCTCCTCCAGCGCCTTTTCCACAGCCTCTGCCGGCAATGGTTCTTCAAACAGAATCACGCCGGGCTTCAACACGCCGCCGCAGTCCGGGCACCGGGGCACATCGGCCGGCGTGTTTACGTCGAGGTCGATCAGCCGGCTGGAAAACCGCGCACCGCAGCCCAGGCAGACGCACTCCCGCAGAGAGCCGTGCATTTCGATGACGTCCCGGGCGCCCCCCGCCTGGTGGAGGCCGTCAATGTTCTGCGTGATCAGCGCCTTGACGTACCCGGCCTGCTGCAGGGCGGCAAGCCCCGTGTGTACCGGGTTGGGCCGGGCGTCCTGCAGCTTCGAGAGCCGGTACCGGTAGAATCGGTAGAACTCGACCGGGCTCTGGCGCAGCGCCGTCATGGAGGCCAGCTTCATCGGATCGATGCCCTGCCACAGCCCCTGCTTGGAGCGGAAGTCAGGCAGCCCGGAGTCGGTGCTGGCGCCGGCGCCCGTCAGCACCACCGCATGCCGGGATTCCGCCAGCCTTCCGGCCAGTTCCGCCACCCCTTGCACTTCCATCACCTCGCTGATGCCATTCGGCACGCGAAAAACAGTCACCTCTTCGGTGACTGTTTTTGCCTGAGGTTACCGGGCACCCGAGAGCGGCCAGACGTCGATATTCGCACCGACTTTGTCGACAGCCGGAGTGCTGCCCAACAGCAGGTAGTCGACTTTGATGCCGAACAGCGCACTGAAGACCCGGACGAGGTACGGCGAGATCGGGTATTCGCCGCGGCACATCTCTTCGATGTCCTGGTCGGTATGTTCAAGGTACCGGAGCCACGCGTTCCAGCGCTCCCAGTTCCAAAGATCGCGCAGCACGGAGATCATGACCTGGAAACGGGGAATCGTTCCGCCTTCGGCCAGTGCCCGCTTGTCGGCATACGTCATTTTGTTGCAGCGGCGCATGAACTCCTTGCGCACCCGGCGAAGGGTAAACTCGTCGATGCCGGTACGCTCCATCAACTTTGTGTCCACTGCCGTCCGGGTCGGATGCGTAGCCCGATGTGAACCGATACGCTGTGGTAGCACCCCAAGCTTTCCCCCTCTCGGCTGACCGTCAGGGTTCTCTGGTATCTTATACGACACGGTGCGGCATCGTGTTCGATAGAGTCCGGCATCAGTTGGTCAAAACATGTCGTATTTACTCGTTCACCCTACCCAAGCTGTCCCTTCAGATCCTCAGGCAGCGGCGGCAACGGCCCGCGGCTCCCGTCGGGCCGGGGCTGCAGGGAGTAGTACTCGGTGAGGGTCTGAAGGAACTCGTCGATGCCAGCCCGAGCGAACGGATCGATTCGCCCGGTGCCCTCAGCGAATGTCATGGTGCTGGTTTCAGGCCCAATTTTCTCCCCCTTGAAGTACAGGGAGATTTGATAGCTGCCAGTCAACCTGGGACTCAAGGCGGCCAACTGGGCCGCCAGGTCCCGGTTGCCCCCCTTGAGCAGCGACCCGAGCATGTCGGGACTGGCCTGCGTAGAGTGAATCGGGTTAAGCATGAGCGCCTTGGTGTCGAGGAACAGCGGCATCTGTCCCAGCACCTGGCTGAGATGCTGGTGTTGCGTGAAAATGCCCTCCACCTGTAGGTCCAGCTCAATGACGGTGAGCATCACCGAGGCGTCAGCCGCAGCAGGGGCTGCGGGCGGATTGCTCTGAGGGGTGGCAGGCTTGGCACCCTGCGCAGGCTGCCCTCCCGACGTCTGGGCGGCATTTGCCAGACTCGCCTGGGAGGCGGAGATTTGCTTGCGATCACTCAGGGTGACAGACTTGATTCGCGTGCCGGTCTCTTTCTCAGCCTGACTCAGATACCAGATGAGCAGTGCGGCTGAGTTCTTGCCCGGAACCCAGGTGTCAATCACTTTTTCCCGCGCCGCGACCGCTTCTTTGCGCACCGCCAGGTTCCCCTCGCGGACCAGCTTCTCCTCGTCCTTCTGCAATTGGGCGGCGACCTGCTGCCCCTTGTCAGCGGCCTCGGCCCGCCGGGCGAAAAGCGGCTCGTGCACGTAGTTGTAGAACCCGAGCACCGCGCCGATCACAACCGGAAGGACCAGCAACCGCTTCTCCCGCTGACTAAGCGCCATGCTGCACGTTCCTCCCCTCGGCCGGCACCAGCGTGATCGTCAGGTCAAACTCCATTTCGCGCGGCAGATCCTGCCCCCGCACGGCTTCCAGGAACCGGTCCACTGCCGCCTGAGCAGGGTCCACGGGTGCAGCTTTGCCAGTCCCCTCTGCGCCGCCCTTCGCGCCTGAGTTGACGGTCACGGCGACGGGAAATCCTTTTTCAGTGGCGGTTCTGAGTGAGACATGATCGACCAGAGTCTCCGTCACAAGGCCCCCGAGCAGTTGGGCTACGTCTTCGAGGTTCTGTCCGCTGCCGCGCAGCGTGATGGTGTCGCCGTTAGCCTTCAGGCTTGTCCACATCACTCGCTTGGGCGTCAGGCGGCTAAGAATGGCCAGGACTCCGGACCACTCTCTCCCTGCCAGAACCTGCAGTTGCTGCTCTGCCTCGGCTACCCGCGCCTCCCGGGCCTTAATCTGCTCGGCCTCCGCCAGCGAGGCCTTCACGCTTTCGTGCTTAGCCTGGTCGGAAACGATCTGCCGTTCCAAGTCAACTGTGCCTGCGTAGACAGCGGAATAATAGGCCCCAACGGCCACCACCGCCAGCGCGACCCCCGCCGCGACTCCCATCTCCTTCGGACCCACCTGCTTGGGCGGCGTATAGCTCTTCGGCAGGAAGTTGATGCGAACTGTCATTCCGGAATTCCCTCCCTAAGCGCTGATCCGAGGGCGCCGAGCAACAACGGGCCGCACTCATTGGCTCCGGGCAGAAGCTCAGGGTTGATATCGAGGCCCAACAACCCCACAGGCTGGACCCGAAGTTGCTCTGTCTCCTGGCGCCCGGCCAGCACACTCTGGAGGTGTGTGGTCAAGGTTTCCGAAAGGTAAGGCAGCGAAGCACCCCCACCGATGGGGAAGACCCGGGTGAGCGATGCCCCGCGGTTTTGGATCAGGAAGAACTCGACCGACCGGCTAATCGATTCCATGAGCCCGGAGAGCCACGGCCCGATGGCCGGCGCCAGTTGGCCGTCCTGCTGCAGGCCTGCGGTCCGGAGGTTCCGCTCGGCTTCGACTGCAGGAATCTGCAGGGAATCCACCACCGCCATGCGCAGATGGTGTAACCCCGTGGGAATCGTGCGGGACAGCATCGGCACGTCATGGCGCATGATGCTGACGCGAGTCCCCATTTCGCCGAAGTCCAGCAGAGCAAAGGGCGCCTGGCCGTTGTGCGGTACCAGGCCCAGCATTTCCAACGCCCGCAAGGTCGTCAGGCAGTCCAGTTCAATGGCCGTGGGGCGAAGGCCGGCCCTGGTCAGCGTGGACAGATATGTGTCGACCAGCCGTTTTTGCGTGCCCGTCAGGAAGACGGCAACCTGATGCTCCGGAATGCCTGCCACGTCCGGGACCGGGGTGAAGTCATAGACCAACTGATCTTCCGGAATCGGAAGGTGCTGCGGTGCCTCAAATTTCATGGCGGCGCGCAGCTCGTCTTCAGGCACCTTGGGCAGGTTGATGTGTCGGACGAGAATGTTCGGCCCGCCCACGCTTGTCCCCACGGTGGTCTGGGTCAGCCCCATCTCCGCAAGCGTGGCCCGCAACAGTTCCCCCATCGTGGCCGGATCCTTGATAGCCCCCTCTTCCATGCAGCCCGGATCCGTCGGCACAACGGCGTAGTTCTCCAGGCGGGGACCCTGACGGGTCCAGCGAATCTGCGCCACCTTCAGCGTGCCGGCACCGAAGTCGATGCCCACCGATGTCCGGCGCTGCCGCGACAGCGCTCCCCAGCGGAACCCGATTCGGGCGCCCTGAGGAAGTGGCACAGAGGCAGTAGGCCGCAAACGCTCGAGCAAGCTCACCGTGCTCCCCTCCTTCTATTTGCCGGTGACACGGCCGGTAACGGGGTTGATAGATACGGTCCGCGAATACTTACCCGACGTCAGAGTGAAGAACAGGTCGCCGATATCCACCTCATCCACGTACAATTCCATCCCCGCAGCTTTCACCATGGTCAACTCCAGCTGCCGAAAGCGCCCGGTTATGGGAATGGAAAAGCGACAGAGGGTGACATCATTCGCAGTGTCGATCTCGCACTTGCCTCGGACGATCGTGCCGGCGGGGACCGGCGACCCACCAGTTCCGGGGCAGTCGTCCGACTCATCATGCGCAGACTTGGGTATCAGTGTGATGCTTTGTCCGTCCTCAGAGGCGAGAGTATAGTCGCCCAGGCACGTGTAATTGCCCCCTGAGATGCCGCGGACCTGAATCTCACTGGGAAAACTGAACGTTCCTGCCGCGATCCCTAATACGCCGACTTCAACCGCCCGAAAAGTTCGCTCCTCCTGCGGGTCGATCACCATGGTTGCCAGCGGCTCGTCGGCCAGCCAGCGATACCAATAGTGGGAGAAATTCTCGGGGTCCGGTACAAGCGGCCCACGCCGGCTGTCCACGAGAATGGGAGCCTGCATCATGTCCCCAGGCGAGTCTGGGTCGTCGGCCTGAGCCCTGGGAAGGCGGCCGGAGACCCGCCCTGAAGCTCCGAACACGACACATTGGCGGCTGCTTTCCGCAAGTGCGACGCTGCGCGAGGAGAAAGGCGAGTACGCTAGCAACTTCCACACGCCCGGATCGGCGCTGCAGTCCGACAGGTTGTCCGATGCCCGCTCCATGCGAACGCCGTCCGCCACTGTGACCCGCCAACTCCCGCCAATGCGGTAAGCATTCAGCTGCGCCTGCCTGAGGGCTGCAATCAGCGTCTGCTGTGCCTGCCCGGCCCGGTAGTAATCCAGGAATCGGGGGAAGGAGAGGACGCTGATCGCCCCGACCAGCACCATGATCGCGACGGATACCAACAGCTCAACCATTGTCAAACCCCGCTGGCATCGCCACATCTGCAATCTCCTCACCTGTCGGCTACCCCTCATCAAGACACGACGGAGCCGTAGCCCCCACCGGAAACTGCTTGGTGCACCAGTCATGCAGGTAGTAGATCCGCCAAAGGGTGGGAGTGGCGACCTTATTTGGCGCCCGTGTGATCACCCACCCGTACTTCGTGGATATCTCGGCGCCCGCGTAGGCCTGGTACCTGACCCGCACCTGGACCTGGTAGTAGTACGGTCCGCTGGGGGCGGTGCCGTTCACGGCTGTCCGCTTCAGGGCCTGCGTACAGTACAGTGGATACGGCTTGCTCAGCGGATTGCTGGACGGAATCAGCCGTTGGTTCGGTTGACACGGGGCGGCGTCGCGCTCCACCCATTCACCAAACTCGTCGGGCCAGATCATTGACTGGGTGGCGGCAGCATGAGCTTTGGCAGCCGCTTTTGTGAATTCAGCGACAATGAGTTGTTCGACTTGCGCTGCTTCCGGTTCGGCCCGGGAGAGCCGCAGCGCGTGCTTAGTCTGAACCGCCAGCGTGGCGGCCGCCAGAAGCATGATCAGCAGCGCCCCGAGCGCCACCGTCATCGCCGCAAATCCCCGTTGATCACCCCACAGGTCCGGGAATGAAGAACTCGGTCGAGACCTCGAAGTACTCACCGGGTTTTCCCTCCTTCTCAAGCTGTAAGGTGACACTGACCGTCTGGTTGGCGGTGCTTACCTGGATGAGGGAACTGGGTCCCAGTCCGGTCAGGACGACCCGGCGGCTGTAACGGTTGGCGCCGCGGTATGTCTCCCGGACCAGCGCGTCCCCCTCAATTTGGTAAGAGACACAGACGCGGCCCCAGTTCACCTGCTTCCAGGCGTCAGGCCACACGGAGTCCCTGGGTATGGAGGGGTCTGCCGGCGCCGGCGAATCAGGCACGACATAGCCGGCCACGTTTCTCACATAGCTGGTGACATTAGGCGGGGGGTCAGGCGGAACGCCGCATGAGGTGTCCCACTGCGCGAAGGCCAGGTCGTCAGCCATCATCTTGGTGGCCGACCGCAACTGCTGTGTCTTGTCCGAGTTCGCCACATGCTGCGCGCTGATTTTGTCCCCGACCAGAATGCTGGACATGGCGATCATCACCGCAAGCGAGAGTACAGCCATGGAGCCCATAATCTCCAGCAGAGTCCAGCCGGCCTGCTCAGAGAAACGCTCAGCCGGGGATGTGCGCTGCGACCGCTGCAACTGACCTGCCACAGGCCTCACCTCACTTTGCCCACAAGGAAGAGGTCAACTGGACTGTAGGCTTTTCGGCACCATACTTTTCTTTGCACTGGGGAGCACAGGTGAGCCGCACATTGAGGGTGACGCGGATCAGGCTTGCGGACCACGGGTCGCCGGAAGGCGGCGGATCGCACTCGGTAACGGCCGGCTCTGCAAGCTCTACCATGTAGCCCGCGATCTGCTCCACCTGTCTGCCGTTCGTGCATTCGTTGATCCACGCAGCCTTGCCCTGGAGGCGTGCCGCGCTCTCCAGTTCATTCATGCGTTGACGGGCAAGACCGGTCATGACGGTGCGCTCTTGAGCAGCGTTGCCAGACGCCATTGCGTGAACGACGACGTTCAACACGGGTGCGGATATGATGGTTATCAGAGCGATTGCAACGAGATTTTCGAGCAGCGCCACACCCGGTGAACCTGCGGGAAGACCGCTCCCCCGGCGCCGGCGCCAGACGCCCGCACCAATCAGCACGGCTACCGCAGCGCCGATTGCCGCAGCGCCCCCGAGCCACCCGCCGAAATACCCACCGATTGACGCCAACAGCCCCACGGCGGCCTCGGCCAGCGGGTAAGCCGGCGAAATGCGCACCTGGCAGTGCCGGCAGCGCCCCCGCAGCCAGAAGTATCCAACCAGTGGCGTCAGGTCCAAAGCGCCAAGCGTATGCCCGCAAGCGGGGCAGCATGATCGGGGTCCACGAGGGCCGCCACGCGCAGCCAGCCGGAAGTGGGTCGCGTACCCGAAGCTCCCGAACACCAGCCCGAGCAAGAGGAGTGCCAGCATCACAAGGAGCGGCGGAGCGGCGCCAAGCACCGACCAAACTTCAGACATGGATTTCTAGCCCCCCAATCACAGACAAGGGCGAACGATCGACTGCATAGCAGAGGGGCCAGTTCTGCTGAACCGGCCCCTGCTGCTTGGTCTGCTTAGTTCCGAACGACGTTGGCGGTGCCGGCATCAAAGCCCTTGTCGGTACTATCGCCGGTAATCGAACACTTCACCTGCTCATTGTCAGGGCCAGTGGCGTTCGTGGTCCACGGGGAGTTCTGCGGGAACGTTGAGCCGATCGTGATGGAATAACCGGTGGCATTCGGCCACGGCGTCGTGCCGTCAGCCTTCGTGCATTTCAGCGTGATGTCCGACCCAGGCTTTGCGTTGCCGGGGTCGACAAGCACATACCACGTGCGGGTTGCGCTTTCGTCCACACCGGCCGTGCTGGCGTCGTCGCCCTGCGTCACCATAATGTAGGGGTTCCCAAACCGGTTCTTGAACGTGGTCGAGGGGCGGACATAACCCTTGGTCTTCATGTCTGCCAGATCCTCCGGGTAGTTGCCAACCTCGTCGTCCAGAGAAGACCGCTCCATGGCGCCGGAGAAGGTGTAGAGCTCGGTGGCCCCCACGCCGCCCTTGGCCTTCCGGATCGCAGCGGACAACCAGGGTACCGCCAGCGTGGTTAAGAGGGCAATGATGGCCACCACGACCATCAGCTCAATCAGGGTGAAGCCTTTCTGCTCACGCCGCAAGGACACCAAGCGGTTCAGCACAAACCCTTCCTCCTCTGTCATCATTTTCCTCTCAGACAAGTCCTATTGTAGGGCTCGACAGACGAGCTGTCAATAGTTGCCAGGAAGAATTTTGAGATTGTTAGTCCGTCAACTGACGGAGCCCCACAATGAAAAGATCGGCTGGACCATAGCCATTACCATCAGCCCGATGGTGATGGCCAGCGTGACCAGGATGATCGGCTCCAGGCTGGACGAAAGCCGTTCGGCCGTTCGCTGAACTTCGTCCTCGTAAAAGTCGGCCACCTTCTCGAGCATCTCTTCGAGGGTGCCGGTCTCTTCGCCGACGCTGACCATTTCGATCACCATGGGCGGGAACAGCCCGGCCTGGGCCAGGGGCGCCGCCAGATGCTGCCCTTCACGCACCTTGCCCATGGCCTCCCGGACCGCCGCTGCGATCACACGGTTGGACGCGGTGCGCTCGGCCACCGCCATTGCTTTGAGGATAGTGATGCCGCTGGACAACAGACTGCCCAGGGTGCGGGAAAAAACGGCGATGGAATGCTTAGCCACCATTGGGCCGAAAACGGGCATTTTGAGCACCCCGCGATCCCAAAGCAGGCCGCCTTGCTCACTCCTGCGCAGCTGCCGCTGCCCCACTACGATTCCGACAACAGCCAGTCCGACGCCCCACCAGGCCCTCTGCAGCCAGTTGCTAAGCGCTATGAGCAGCTTGGTAGCGAGGGGGAGGTCGGCTTCAAAGCTCGCATACACCTCAACGAACCGCGGAATGACAAACAGAATCAGGAAGACCAGAATCAGGGAGGCCACACCAATCACAATGGCCGGATAGATCATGGCAGACCGGACTTTCTGGCGAATAGCCTCTTCTTTTTCCAGTTGATCCGCCAGCCGGGTAAACACTTCGTCCAAAATGCCGCCGACCTCGCCGGCCGCAGTCATCTGAATCAGGACGGCAGGGAGGTACTGGTGCTGCCGGGCAAACGCAGTGGCCAGACTGTCTCCGGCCTCTACGTCGCCGGCAATCTGCGCCAGCACGTGGCGTAAGCGCTTGTTCCCCGATTGGCGGGCCAGTACTTTCAGTGCGGTGACGACGGGCAGTCCGGCATTAATCATGGTCGAGAACTGTCGCGCAAACAACGCGAGGTCCTTGCCGCCGGGTTTTCTTGTGAAGAACCCTCCTTGCTGCTGCAGCACGGCCTGCAAGTCGCGATCCTTCTCGATGTCGAGTACCAGCAACCCCTGGTTGCGCAGGCGGGTGACTGAATCCAACTCCGTGTCCGCCTCAATGCGGCCCTGGATCAACTGCCCCCCCGTATCGCGCGCTCGATAGAGAAAAGCCGGCATGCTTCAACCACACCTCCCATTCGGTCCAGCCATGGCACCGCTAGTTGCCCGAGGAACGTTCGTGGGCGAATCCGAGGTAGTCTTCATGATGGATCAAGCCTTGTTCATACAGCTCCGTGACCGCCGCTTCCATGGTCCGCATCCCGAGCTTGCCACCGGTCTGAAGGGCGGAAATGATCTGATGGGTCTTGCCTTCCCGGATCAAGTTCCGGATGGCGGGTGTCACTACCAGCACTTCCAGGGCGACCACGCGACCGGGGCGCCCCTTTCTCGGGAAGAGCCGCTGGGCTACGACTCCCTGCAGGGATCCGCCCAACTGCACTTTGACTTGTTGCTGCTGTTCGGGCGGGAAGACGTCGATGATGCGGTCAATGGTGGAAGCCGCGTCGTTGGTATGCAGCGTTGCGAGCACCAGATGGCCTGTCTCCGCCGCCTGAAGGCACGTACGGATCGTATCGAGGTCCCGCATCTCGCCCAGGAGGATCACGTTCGGATCTTGGCGCAGCGCCGCCCTCAAGCCGTGCGGAAAGGAGTCCGTGTCAGACCCCACTTCGCGCTGGTGAACAACGCTGCGTTTATGGCGGTGCACAAACTCGATGGGATCCTCCAGCGTGACGATGTGCTTGTCGTAGTGCTCATTGATCCAATCCACCATGGCAGCCAGGGTCGTGGACTTACCGCTGCCGGTCGGTCCCGTCACGACGACAAGCCCGTACGGCTTGGCGCAAAACGTGGTCAGGACCTCAGGCATTCCAAGTTCCTGTAGGGTCGCGACGCGGAACGGAATGGCGCGCATGGCAAGGGCCGGTGTGCCCCGCTGGCGGTAAACGTTGGTGCGGAACCGGCCAAGCCCGTGGATGGAGTATGAGAAGTCCGCCTCTCCGGATAACCGGTATTCCTCCTTCTTGCCCGGAGGGATGATACACTCCGCGACCTCCTCCATCTCCTGGCGGGTCAGGTGAAGCCCGCCGCGGCGAACCAGTTTCCCGTGGATCCGGAAGACCGGGGGCTGCGCCTCACACAGGTGGATATCCGAAGCCCCTTCCTCCACGGCTTCTCTGAGCAGCTGATCAACGTCTAGCACCTGGGGTACCTCCTATTGGGTGTCGGTAAAGCTCGTTACTCGGAAGACCTCTTCCGGGGTGGTAGTGCCCTCCAGGGCCTTGTTTAGCCCGCTTGTAATCAGGAGCTGCATGCCGTCATGGACGGCCTGGCCGCGAATGTCAGCCAGCGAGCAGCGCCTGGTAACCAGATCCTGAATGGCCGGTGAGACCCGCAGCAGTTCGAAAACCGGGAACCGGCCCGAATACCCCGTTCCGCTGCAGCGGGGGCAGCCCACCGCCCGGTACAGCGTCGCCTTTCCCGGCCCTTTTGGTACGCAGCCGTAGTCGGCGAATACGTCGGCGTCGACCGGGAATCCTTCCCGGCACTGGGTGCAGACTCTGCGCAGCAGGCGCTGTGCCAGCACGCCCAGGACAGATGAGGCGATCAGGTACGGTTCGACCTCCATGTCGAGCAGGCGGGTCAGGGCGCCGGCGGCGTCGTTGGTGTGCAGCGTCGACAGGACCATGTGGCCCGTGAGGGCGGAACGCACGGCCACATCCGCCGTTTCGCTGTCGCGGATTTCGCCGATCATGATGATGTTGGGGTCCTGACGAAGGATGGCACGGAGACCGTCGGCAAATGTGAGGCCGGCCTTTGGGTTTACCTGGACATGGCTGACGCCCGCCAACTGGTACTCAACGGGGTCTTCAATGGTGACGATGTTCTTCTCCGGCGAGTTGAGGTAAGCAAGGGTCGACATGAGAGTGGATGTTTTGCCGCTCCCCGTGGGGCCTGTCACCAGCACCATGCCGTGGGGGCGCCTGACGCAAGAGGTATACCACTGTATAGTCTGCTGGCTGAAGCCCAGTTCCTCGAGCTTGGGCAGTGCATGAGTACGATTGAAAATTCTCAGTACTACTTTCTCGCCGTGAACGGTCGGGAGGGTGCTAACGCGCAGGTCGACGTTGCGGCCCTTGTCCCGCAGTTCGATGCGACCGTCCTGAGGCGACCGGCGTTCAGAAATATCCAGCCCGGCGAGAACTTTGATGCGGGCCACTACCGGGGCGTGATACGCTATTTGTGGGTTCATGATTTCTCGCAGAAAGCCGTCGACGCGAAAGCGAACCCGAAACTGGTTCTCTGCAGGTTCGATATGGATGTCGCTGGCCCGTTCGGAGATCGCCCGGTCCACCAGTTCGTTGACCAACTGCACTACGGGTGCATCGTCCAGCTCTGGCGGCAGCTGGATCTCGGTGGTCGCTCCGATCTCGCCGGTGCCATCCCGCTGCTTCAGAGAGGCGAGCCGCTCATACTGGACGATGGCCTTGTTGAGCCCCTGCCGGGTGCATGCGACGGGCTGAACACCTCGGCGGGTCAGATGACGAATTTCGTCAAGTGAGAAGACGTCCAGCGGATCGGCCATGGCCACGTAGAGAAGTCCGAACTCCTCACGCAGTGGGAGGGCGCTGGTTTTGCGGGCCGCTGACGGGGGCAGCAGGCGGGCAACCGCCATGTCGACTTGCAGCTCGTGATCGGCGACAAAGGGGATTCCGAGCTGATCAGCGATGGCCCGCGCCACATCCGTTTCCGTAAGGTAGCCAAGGGCCACCAGGACTTCACCCAGGCGGTGGCCGGAGGCTTTCTGGACCTCCAGCGCCTTGGCCAACTCTCCTGGCCCAATCAGTCCCGATTGGACGAGGCTGTCGCCCAGGAGCTTTTTGTCTGAAGCCATGGGCTCCCCCCCGGCGTTGAGACAGACTAGGACATTAGGAAGTATCTTCCACATGGATTCTTCACTTCCTGCTAGTTCACCTAAAAAATGTTATTTCTTGCAGTTACTATGGGCTTGCCGTTGTTTGCGGACAGCGAAAAAATCGGGAGGCGCTTCATGCTACTGAGTATCGGAGTGCTGGTTGGGGAGTCGGCGTTGGCCTACCTGGTGCTGGAGGCCGTCTTCCGCTATGTGGACGTCTCGCCTGCGGGCCTGGCCGTGCGGCTCCGCCGGTGGTGTTACGTGTATGCCAGTTTGGCCGCTGCGGCGGGGCTGGCGGGCGCGTGGGCGCAGTTCCGGCTGGCAGGGCCCATGGGCCTGGCTGTGGCCGCGGGGAACTGGGTTCCCTGGTGGCTTCTCTGGCGCTTCGGTTTGCGCAAGCAGCTCACGTTCCTGATTAAGGATGATGGGGGAACAGCGTACACGAAGCCCGACCGGTGAGGTCGGGCTTCGTGTACGCTGCTATGAGAAGGGGGTGGAAAGGCCGTCTTCCAGGCCGTCGTCGAGGTCGTCGTGTAGGGCGCTTTGCACGCTGAATGTGTGATGGTACTGGAAGTTGCGGTCATCATCTTCGGTCACCTTGAGAAGGTGGCCGTCCCAGGTGAGCTGGGTCCGGCCGGTGGGCGAAGCGGTCTGCCACTGACCGGTGGCCTGCAGATAGTCAAACGCATCGCAGGCGAGGCTGACCATCTCTTCCTCGTCCGAGTGCTTGGAGGAAGGGGCGAAAGTCAGGACTTGCCAGATCCGTTCAAAGAGCGGGTAGTCCTGCGGGTCCCGGTGTAAGCGATCATATAGGCTTCGCACGTCCATACGGGGCGCCCTCCTTATTCCCTGGGCTGACACCGCTAGTATGCTCAGAAACGCAGCGGAACCGCTCCGGACAGGGCCGTTTTTTCCGGCGTCACATGAAACCGCCAGGCGTGGACTTCGACGCCGGCCGCGGCGCTGCGGCGCAGTTCGGCGCCGAATGCGGGGTCGATGTCGTCCCATGGGCCGAACGCCTCGGCGTCGGCGCGCTGAATGACGAAGAGCACCGCCGTGCGATAGCCGTCGTCGCGCGCCCTGACCAATTCACGCAGGTGCCTGGAGCCCCGCCCGGTGGGAGCGTCCGGGAAGCGGGCGACCCGAGAGCCGTCCGGGTCCGTCAGCACAGATGTGACAGACTTGACCTCTACCAGACAGGGCGGCAGCCCGTCAGCGGTCAGGAGGAAGTCGATGCGGCTCTCACCATAGGTGAATTCCGGCCGCACGTGGGTGTACCCGGCGAACGGCGGGAGCTGGCAGATCTGACGGCGCAGGATCTTGCCGGGAAGGCCCGTGTCGACGGAGACCCAGGTGTCGCCGTGAGCGACCATGGTCAGGGTGCCGGCTGTCTGGCGGCCCGGCTGGGGGTCGTAGGTGAATTCGGCAGGAGCGCCCGGTACCAGCAGTTCAACCATCCTGCCGGAAGAGGCGATGTGGACCGGCGCCGTGGTGCCGTCCGGCAGGCGCACCAGGGCCACGAAGCGGTTCTGCCGCTCGACGAATGTGCCGCGCATGCTAACGGGCGAGGGCCGGCTGCTCGGTCCAGCCGAGGCCGAGTTCGAGGAGCCTGCCTTGGGTGGGCACGCCGGTGGCGGGGTCCCAGCCCATCATGCTGTAGTAGGTACGCAGCGCGTCGGCAATGCCGTCCTCGGGAACCGCTGTGCCCTTGAGGGGGCCGCTTTCGAACGGCGTGAGGAAGCGGCGGGCGAGCTTGTCCGTTTCGTGGGTCAGACCTTCGCGTAGGTTGAACAGCCGGCTGAGGGTGTTGACCCGCTCCCCGATCTTCATCAGGTCGTAGATGCTGGTGTTCCAGCCGGTGGCCGCCTGAATCAGCTCCGTGACCTGCTGCATTGTCCAAGGGAGGAACATACAGTAGATGGCGCTGTTCTGCAGGTGCCGCCAGTTGATGGTATACATGACCATCCGGACCTTGTCCGCCGATAGGTCGTGGGCGGGGAGCGGCTTGTAGATGCCAAGGGGATGCAGCGAGCGGGTGGCCTTCGTGTAGCCCGTGTCGTGAAAGTTGTGCATGTGGTCGGCGCCGGTGGGGCTGACCATGTAGCCCAGGCCCAGGCCGTGCTTGGCCCGCGGCTCGTGGGCGGGGATTTCCTGCTTCTTGACCACGGGGGCGAGTGCCACGGCTTCCGGGCCATACGCCTGTGCGGCGCGGAAGCTGCCCAGGGCCAGGCGGTCGCCGAAGCCTTCCCGGTGACCGATCTTTTCGATCATGCAGAGCCAGGCGTCAACGTTGCCGAAGCGGAGGTCCACCCCTTCCAGGTCGGCCTGCGGAATCAGGCCCTTCTCGGCGCATTCCATCGCCCAGGCAATGGTCGCCCCGCAGGAGATGGAGTCGAGCCCCAGGGCGCCCACCCGCATGTTGGCGTAAGCGATGGCTTCCAGGTCGTCGATGCCGCAGTTGGAGCCCATCATGCCGATGGTCTCGTACTCCGGACCGCCGTATGCGGGGTCGATTTCGTAGCGGCCGTGGCTTTCGGTCACCCGTTTGCACTTGACGACACAGGAGAAGCAGTTCTCCGTGGCCGTCAGGAGCCCGGTGTCTTTCATCGTCTGGCCGGTAATCGCTTCGGCGCCCTTGTGTTCGTCAGACATGAGACAGGCTTCAGTGGGCGCCAGGGTATCGCCGTGGGGCGCCTTGCCGGGCCAGTGGCCGAAGCGGAAGTTGAGGGTGGGCAGATTGCCCTGCTGCGACGAACCGAGGGTGCCGCCGGCCGTCCCAAGTTCACCGAAGCCGGCATACAGCTTCTTGCCTACGGTCGCGACCCACTTGTTCAGCTCGAGAATCTTCTTCATGTCGGCGACAGCAGGCAGGGCACTGCCCCGCACGGCCACGCCCTTGAGCAGCTTGGAGCCCATGACGGCGCCCATGCCGCCCCGGCCCACGAATTCGTTAAGGTCGTTGGAGATGGTGGCATAAAGCGCCTGCTTCTCGCCTGCCGGTCCAATCTGGGCGAAACGGATGCGCTGGTCGCCCAGTTCGGCGCGTACCGCCTGCTCGGCGGGCCTGCATTCCAATCCCCACAAGTGGGCGGCGTCCCGGATTGCGATCTCGCCATCCTTGATCCATATGTATACGGGCTTGGCAGCGGCGCCTTCGATGATGAGCGCGTCAAATCCCGCCCGGCGCAGTTCGTGGCCCCAGAAGCCGCCGGCCTCGCCGCCGCCGTAGCCGCCCGTCAGGGGCGACTTGGCCCCGGCGGCGTGGCGCCCGCTGCCGGCAAAGGGCAGGCCGGTGAGCGGTCCGCAGGCGAAGATTAGCTTGTTCACCGGGCCGAGGGGGTCACAGCCCGCCGGCACTTCTTTATAAAGGAAGTAGGCGATGAAGCCGTGCCCGCCGAGGTAGGTGTGGTAGAACTCGTCGTCAGGGTGGTCAACGGTAATCAGCCCGGTGGTCAGGTTTACACGTGCGATGTTTCCGTGGTAGCCCTTGGATTCCAGTGCCATGGTGCTGCTCGTCCCCCTTCTTGCCCTCAGCCGCCTTCCATTGGAGCCAGAAGCATGACCTGGTCGCCGTCGTGAAGCGGGTCCGCCTCGAGAGCCCGTTTGCCGTTGACGGCCACGAGCAGGACCTCTTCCCAGGGGATGCCGCTGGCGTCGATCAACATCCTGACCGTGGCAGCGTCAGGCAGTTCCAGTTCGAACCCCTCCGGGCGGTACCGCCGGAGATGGCCCTGTACACGCACGGTGACTTTCACCTGCCGGCGACCTCCTCATTTCGTGACCCTAAACATGATCATACCAATTGGTTACCCAACTGGAAAGGGCTCGGGCCTGTGGTAGAATGGAGCTATAGCTCCTCCGGAAAGGTGATGTCCGGTGTCAACCGCAAAGCTGTTCCATATGGATGCGTACCGCACGGAGTTCGCCGCCCAAGTTCTGTCTTGCGTGCCCGCAGGGGACAAGTGGGACGTCATTTTGGACCAGACCTGCTTCTTTGCCATGTCGGGCGGTCAGCCGAGCGATCTGGGCGTCCTGGGTGGGCGCCGGGTGCTCGACGCACGGGAAGATGAAGCTGCCGGGGAGATCATCCACACGGTGGACGGGCCCCTTTCCGGGGAAGTGCGCGGCCAGGTCGACTGGCAGCGCCGGCTGGACCACTCGGAGCAGCATACGGGCCAGCATCTGCTCTCCGCCGCCTTTGAACACTTCATGGACGGCGAGACCGTCTCCTGGCATTTAGGCGCCGACAGCTGCACGGTGGATATCGCCATCGACAGTCTTACCGCCCAGCAGGCCGAGCAGATCGAGGTGGAATGCAACCGCGTAATCCGGGCCGTATTGCCCGTGATGACGCACGTAGTGGACAAGGAAGGCGTCAAGGCGTTTCCCATGCGCAAGCCGCCCGCGGTGGACGGCGACATCCGGGTGGTCGAGATTCAGGGCTACGACTGGTCGGGCTGCGGCGGCACTCATGTGCGCTCCACCGGCGAGCTGGGGCTGCTGAAAATCAAGTCCTGGGAGAAGAACAAGAAGTTCGTCCGGGTGGAGTTCCTGGTGGGCCAGCGGGCGATTCGTGACTACCAGCGCCTCGACCAGATGACCCGGGAGCTGGCGCGTTCGCTGTCGATCCACGTCATGGATCTTCCGGGATACGTCGACCGGTCAAAGGAAGAGTGCTCCGGCCTGCGCAAGCAGCTGAAAATGGCCCAGGAGCGGCTGCTGGAGATCGAGGCGGCGGAACTGCTGACCGAGGCCCGCAGGGTCGGAGGCGCCCGGGTGGTCCGGCAGGTGGTGGGCGGCCGGCCCCTTGATGAAGTGAAGCTGCTGGCCGGAAAAGTAGCGGCCCATGCCGGCACGGTGGCCATTTTCGGGACCAAGGGCGCCATTCCGCAGATTGTGCTGTACCGGTCGGTCGATCTCCGGCTGGACATGGGCGCCGTCATTCGTCAGGTGCTGCCGCTGATCGACGGCAAGGGCGGCGGCTCGCCGGTTCAGGCGCAGGGCGCCGGCAGCCGGCCGGAAGGCCTGGAGCACGCTCTGGATACAGCCCTGCAGAGGATTGCCGAAATGCTGACCGCATAGGAAACGGAAAGACCCAGGCCGGGGTTGGCCTGGGTCTGGCTTTTTCTTTACCTTGATTCAGGAAGCTTTGACGATGCCGTCGGACAGAGCCGGCAGCACCTGATTTACGAAGATGTCGACCAGGGCCGGGTCAAACTGGGTGCCTGCGCCTTGTTCCAGACGTCGCGCCGCCTCGGTGCTCTCCACGCCCCGGCGGTAGGGCCGGTCGGCAGTCATGCTGTCGTATGCGTCGCAGACGCTGATGATGCGGGCCTCCAGGGGAAGGTCCCCGCCCGCGATGCCATATGGATAACCCTTGCCGTCATACCGCTCGTGGTGGAGGGCCACAGCCGGCAGGACCGATTCCAGGGCCGAGCAGGAGCGCAGGATCTCGGCACCGAGTTCAGGGTGGGTCTTGATGGCCTGCCACTCGGCGTCGGTAAGGGCGCCGGGTTTGTCGAGGATCGCTTCGTCGATGCCGATCTTGCCCATGTCGTGCAGGAGGGCGCACCGCTCCAGATGGCGCACCTGCGAGTAGGGGAGATCAAGCGCAAGGGTAAGGGCCGCTGCGTACCGGGCGACCCGTTCACTGTGGTCGGCCGTGGATGGTGATTTGGCCCGCAGCGCTGACAGGAAGGCAACCACTGCTTCATCGGCTCCGACCTTCCGCTGTGCGGCGATGGACGACACCCGCCCGACTTCGGGCGCCCAGACCATCCAACTAGCTGCCATATGAAAGCCCCCCTGATTGTCTCCCCCTGCGAGTCTCTGAACTATCACATATGTACGATTGACATGAGAGTGCTTATGGGGGTTCGATTAAGAAAAGTACAAAAGGAGGCGCACCGATGGCAGACAATGCGGAGCCAATTCGCTGGAACGACGTTGCCGATTTGTACGACAGCTATGTGCGGGTCACGTTTGACGTTCCCTTCCTGGTCGGCGAGGCCAGGAAGACCGGGGGCGAGGTCCTAGAACTGATGTGCGGCACCGGCAGGGTCTCCCTTCCCCTCGTCGAGGCCGGCGTCCGGCTGACGTGCGTCGACAACGCCCCGGAGATGCTGCGCCAGCTTAGCGACAAGCTGGGGCAGCGGGGCTTGTCGGCAAATCTCCGTCTCATGGATGTACGAGAGCTCGACCTGCCTCAAAAGTTCGCTCTGATCATGATTCCCTTTCACGCCTTTGCGGAACTAACATCCGAGGAGGATCAGAGGCGGGCGCTGATGCGCATCCACGCTCATCTGGTCGACGGCGGGCGCTTTATCTGTACGCTGCACAATCCGCCGGTGCGGCTGAAGCCGGTGGATGGGATCATGCGCCTGTGGGGCAGCCACGCGGCGCCCGGGGGCGAGGGAAGGCTCTTGCTGTGGGGCGCCGAAACCCGGGATGCTGAGGCCGGGGTCGTCAACGGGGTCGAGGTCTTCGAGCTATACGACCGTTCCGGTCACATGGAGTCGAAACGGCTGCTGGAGTTCCGGTTCCGGCTGCTGGAGCGGGCTCAGTTTGAGCGCCTGGCGGCGGATGCGGGATTTGTGATCGAGGCCCTGTTTGGCGGATACTCCTATGAACCCTTTGATGATGCAAGGAGTCGATTCTTGGTCTATGTCCTCCGCAAATGAAGACAGAAGACGTGATTTTGCCGCGGAGGCCGCGGAAGACGCGAAAAGAAGCCCCGTGCCGCGACCAACGTCGCAACACGGGGCTTCACTTACGGTCCTCAGTGCCCGGACTCAGCGGTCGGATGCTTCTCTCCACTCCCCTCATTCGGGAAGACCAGGCGCAGGAGGAGCGGGGTCACCAGCGTTGTGGCCAGGGTCATGATCACCATGACGGAGAAGATCTGCTGGTCGATTACGCCCGCCGCCAAGCCGATATTGGAGACGATCAGGGCGACTTCGCCCCGGGAGATCATGCCGATGCCAACGCGCAGCGACTCCATGAAGTTGAACTTGACCAACTTGACGGCCACGCCGGAGCCGACGATCTTGCAGACGATGGAGGCCAGGACAATCCACACGACCAACCCGACGTTGCCTTTCATTGCGCTGATGGCGTCGGCCTCAAGGCCGATGCTTACGAAGAAGATCGGCACGAAGAAGCCGTAGGCCAGTACACCCAGCTTCTCAGCGACTTGATGGCCAAGGTCGCCATGCTTGGCGATCATCACGCCGACGAGGTAAGAGCCGGTAATGGCGGCCACCTTGCCGAAGGCTTCTGCAGAAAAGGCGAAGAGGAGCCCAACGACAATGGCCATGGCAAAGCCCGTCTCCGAGCCCGGCCACCGGGAGGCCCAGCGCAGAAGCTTCGGCACCACCTTGTCGCCGATGAGAATGGCAATGCCGAAATAGGAGACCATCTTGACGACGACCCACCAGATCGGGTCCGCCTCGCCGCCACCGCCGCCGGCAGCGTGCATGGCCACCACGACGGAGAGGACGATGATGCCCATGACGTCGTCGATGACGGCGGCGCCCAGGATGGTGCTGCCTTCCTTCGACCGCAGCTGCCCCAGCTCCAGGAGCGTCTGGGCGGAGATCGAAACGGAAGTGGCCGTGAGAATCGTGCCGACGAAGATGCTCGGATACCAGTCAAACCCGCCCACGTACTTGGAGATCAGCGTTCCGGCGATGAACGGCAGTGTAACGCCGCCCGTGGCGCCCAGAAAGGCGGCCGTGCCGACCTTGCGCATCTCCTTGAGGTTGGTCTCAAGGCCGGCCAGGAACATCAGGAAAATGACGCCGAGATCGGCCAGGTGCTTGACCGTCTGTCCCAGCATCTCGTGGTCGGTGAACGGGGGCAGGTGCAGGATGTTGAGGGCAGTCGGGCCAAGGATCAGACCCACCAGCAGTTCGCCCAGCACAGCGGGCTGGCCGATTCGCTTCGAGAGCGCGCCGGCGCCTTTCGAGGTAACGATGATGACGGCCAACAGGAGCAGAATCTGCAGCATTGGAGTGAGTGGATATTCCATGAGTTTCAAATGCACGCCTATCACTTCCTCACGCCTGATTATATATGTGTATACCGCTGAAAGGAAGCAGAAAAGCCGGGGCGAGTGAGTCGCCCCGGCTTTTTTCTACGTTCCCTAGCGCAATAGCCGAGCGGCCGCTTCGACGTAGTCGATGATCGGGCCGGCAACAATACCCGCCGCCAGCACACCGACGAATGAGAGAACCACCGTGGTCATCACGCCGCCGCTCACGGGCAGAGACTGCTTGTCGGACGGCTCCAGGAACATGGCCTTGACCACCCCGTAGTAGTAGCCGACGGAGATGACGGAGTTGACCGCCATGACCAGAGCCAGCCACAGGTAGCCGGCATCGACCGCCGCCCGGAAGAGGAAGAACTTGCCCATGAACCCGGCTGTCGGCGGAATGCCGATCAGGGAGACGAAGCAGATTAGGAGTGTTACGGCATAGAACGGATTCCGGCTGAAGAGGCCCCGGAAGTCCTCCACCGTCACCCAGCCGCCTTCCTGATCCATGTGGGTCAGGACGGCGAAGATGCCGAGGTTGGTAAGGGCGTAGGCCATTGCGTAGAACAGGACGCCCGCGACACCCTTGCCGGAGTTCAGGTCACCGCCTGCCGCCACCACGCCGACGAGGATATACCCCGCTTGTGCGATGGAGGAGTAGGCCATCATGCGCTTGATGTTGGTCTGCATCAACGCGGTGATGTTGCCGACAAACATGGAGGCGGTGGCCAGCACGGCCCAGATGAGGCTCCACTTGCCGGCCAGGGGGCTGACGCCGAGCCCGACCAGGAAGATCCGCAGGATGGCCGCAAAGGCGGCGCCTTTGGGACCGACCGAGAAGAAGCCGGTGACGGGGGTCGGAGCGCCTTCATAAGCGTCCGGCGCCCACAGGTGCATGGGCACGGCGGCGATCTTGAAGGCGAAGCCGCCCGCCAGGAAGATGACACCTGCGACCAGCAGGGAGAGCATGCCGGGGTTGCCGACTTGCTCGGTCACACCCTTCATGATCGCCGGCAGATAGGTGGTGCCGGTCGCGCCGTAAATCAGGGAGAGGCCAAACAGCAGGACCGCCGAGGCCAGGGCGCCGTTCAGGAAGTACTTGAGGGCTGCTTCGTTGGACTTCGGGTCCTTGCGAAGCAGGCCCGCCAGGACGTACGAGCAGATCGAAGTCAGTTCCAGGCCGATGTAGATGGTGATCATGTCACGGGAGGTGACCATGAACATCATGCCGAGCGTGGCGGCCAGCAGCACTTCGAAGAACTCCAGGTACATACCCTTTAAGAACTTCTCCACGTAGTCCATGGACAGGAGCGTGATCAGCCCGGCGATGCCGAGGATGACAGCTTTCATGAAGAAGCTGAACCCGTCGGCGACGACCATTTGGCCGAAGTACTCGTTCACCCTCATGGCCTTGGGGTCGTAGATGTTCGGGTCTGTAGCGGTGTACCACGTAAAGACCAGGGCGAGGAACAAGCCCGCCACTACGCTCCAGACCAGCCACCGCTTCTCTTTCACGTAGAAGTCGACGCACATGACGATGAGCATGACGGCGACCACCGTGAATTCGGGCAGCAGGTAGAGGTAGTTGGGCTGCACCACCTCGGTCCAGTTAAATGGAGCTGCCAAGCTACTTCCCCCCTAGAAGTCCGGACAACGTAGCAGCAGAGGCGTTCAGCATGTCAAGAATGGGCTTCGGCCAGACGCCGAAGACGACGACGAGCACGGCGAGCGGGGCGAAGATGATCCGTTCCTTGATGGTCACGTCATGCAGGCCGCCGTATTCCTTCTTGGCTTCGCCCATGAGGACGTTGCGCATGGTGATCAGATGCCAGGCAGCGGTGATGACGAGGCCGGCGCCGGCGACCAGCACCCACAGGCCGAAGGCAGGATACGAACCGGTCAGGGCGATGAACTCGCCGATGAAGCCCGCCAGACCGGGCAGGCCGAGGTTGGCGAAGGCGATGAAGGCGGTCATGAAGCTGATGACCGGAATCGTGTTGAACATGCCGCCCAGCTTGCCCAGGTCGCGGGTGTGGGTCCGCTCGTAGAACATGCCGACCGCAAAGAAGAAGAGGGGCGAGATCAGGCCGTGGGAGATGGTGACGAAGTAGCCGCCGTTGAGGGCAACCTGGGCCATGTCAGTCTGACCCTTCTGCGCCAGCAGGCTGGCAGCGGCAAGGGCGATGACGAAGAACCCCATGTGGTTGACGGACGAGTAGGCGACCTGCTTCTTGAAGTCCTTTTGAGCCATAGCGGCTGCAGCAGCGTAGACGATGCTGATGACGCCCAGGACGAAGAGCAGGGTGGTGTACTTGGCGGCGACCTGCGGGAGCATCGGATGGCTAATACGCACCATGGCGTAGGAGCCCAGCTTCAGCAGGATGCCGGCAAGCAGCATGGAGATGGGCGTGGGCGCCTCGACGTGGGCGTCAGGCAACCAAGTGTGGAACGGCCACATGGGCACCTTGACGGCGAAGCCGACGACTAGAGCGAAGAAGGCAAAGGTGGTCAGGCCGGTGACTGGCAGGCCCTTCGTAGCGGCGGCCATCTCCAGCAGGTTGAAGGTGCCGACACCGCTGGCAATGTAGAGGTAGATCGCACCGACCAGCATGACCACGGAGCCGATGAGGGTGTAGAGGAAGAACTTGATGGCGGCATATTCGCGCCGGGCGCCGCCCCAGATGCCGATGAGGAAGTACATGGGCAGCAGGACGATTTCCCAGAAGACGTAGAACAGCATGAAGTCGAGGGAGACGAAGACGCCGTTGGTGCCGACTTCGAGGATCAGGAAGAGGATCAGGTAGTCCTTGATCCGGTCCTTGATGTAGCCGTACGAGGAGAGCAGGGCCAGGGGGAAGAGCAGGGCGGAGAGCAGGACCATGGTGAAGCCGAAGCCGTCAACACCCATGGTGTAGTTCACGCCAATAGCCGGGATCCAGCTGTAGCTCTCGGCCCATTTCATGCCCAGGGTCGAGGCGTCGGTCGAGACAGCGGCGGTGCCCCACTGGGAGGCCAGGATCAGGCCGAGAACGAGCGGGACGAGGGTGCCGATGCCGGCCAGCCAGTACAGCAACTTCTCCTGGGTCTTGGGTACGAAGAGCATGACCAGAGCGAGGACGAGGGGAGCAAAAACGATTAAAGACAACATCCCCGGTAAGCCTCCTATCTAATGACCTGGAATAGGAGCACACTGGCCACGACAACAACCACGAAGGTCAGCATGTACTGCTGGACGTAGCCTGTGGAAATGCGGCGGAAGGCCGAAGCCAGCGTGCGGGCGATGTCGGCCCACATGGTGACGAGCGTATCCACCACGTTCGCATCGAACCACCCGGAAGCGTCTGCGATCCAGTTGCCAAGCGTACCGACGAAGTTGACGAGACCGTCGACCACTGCGCCGTCGAACCAGGCGATGATTTTGGAGACTGCGAGCGTCCCCTGGACAAAGACCCAGTCGTAAGCCTCATCGAAGTAGTACTTGTTGCGGACCACGTTGTAAATGGGCTGCAGCGCCTTGATCCAGCGGGCACGGGTGGCCGCGGCGGTCCACTTGTAGAACCAAAGGCCGATGCCGATGCCCAGGAAACCGGCCGACGTTGCCAGAGCGGTCACGGTCACTTCCGTGGGGAACTCGACGGCGTGCTCGACGCCGGGCAGGTGGAAGAACCGCTCAAAGAAAGTCAGGAAGCCGGCGTGGATATAGTGGGAGGGCAGTGCGGCCCAGAACCAACCGGAGAGCGCCGCCGGAACCGCCAGGATCATGAGCGGAATGGTCATCGTCTTGGGCGATTCGTGGGCGTGGTCGTACAGATGGTGATCACGCGGCTGGCCGAAGAACGCCAGGTAGGTAGCCCTGGTCATATAGTAGGCGGTCAGGAAGGCGGTAGTAAGGGCCATGATGAACGGCAGCTTGGCCATGAAACCGTGTACAGCGGGGTTGTGCCACGTGTAAGCGGCAAGCAGCAGCTCGTCTTTGGAGAAGAAGCCGCTGAAGCCCGGGAAACCGGCCAGGGCCAGGTAGCCGACCATCCAGGTAATGAACGTGATGGGGATCTTCTTGCGCAGGCCGCCCATTTTGTGCAGCAGCTGATTGTGGTGCGCCGCATGGATGACCGAACCGGCCGCAAGGAAGAGCAGGGCTTTGAAGAACGCGTGGGTGACCATGTGGAAGTTGCCTGCCGCCCAGCCGCCGAGACCCAGGGCCATGATCATATAGCCCAGCTGGGAGATGGTCGAGTAGGCGAGGACTTCCTTGATGTCCCACCGCAGCGTTGCGATGGAGGCCGCCAGGAGCGAGGTGAAGGCGCCGATGAAGGCCACCACCGCCAGCACCCACTCGGGCACGTTGCCGAAGATCATGAAGGCACGACCGACCAGGTAGACGCCGGCAGCGACCATGGTCGCCGCGTGGATGATGGCGGAGCCCGGGGTGGGGCCGGCCATGGCGTCAGGCAGCCAGGTGTGGAGCGGGAACTGCGCCGACTTGCCGATGGCGCCCGTGAAGATCAGGAAGGCGCCGAGGGCGAGGGTGGCGGCAGTCCGCGGGTCTGTAACCATTTCGGGAATGGTGTGGGCAAGGCCTTCCCAGGTAAGGGTCTTCGTCACCATAAAGATGATCCAGATACCGACCATCATGCCGACATCGCCGACACGGGTGGTCAGGAAAGCCTTGATGGAGCCCATTTTCGGCCATTCCTGCTCGAACCAGTGACCGATCAGGAGGTACGAGCAGAGGCCCATGATCTCCCAGGAGACCAGCAGCAGGAACAGGTTGTCGGCCAGCACCAGGCCCAGCATGCCCAGCGAGAACAGGTTAATCGCCGCATAGAAACGGGTGAACCGGCGCTCGCTGGCCTCGAAGTAGCCGGCAGAGTAGACCTGTACGCAGAAGGAGACGAGTGTGACGACCACCAGCATCATCGCCGTCAGGTTGTCAACCTGAATGCCCAGGTCGATCTGGAAAGCGCCCCAGGTGGACCAGTTGGTCCATACCAGATGCCGTGCCGGTTCGGTCAGGAACTTGGTCGCATGCTCCGCGGCCTCATGTCCACCCTGGTTCGCAACCGCCAGCAGCACACCGATGGACCAGATGAGGGCGATGCCCATGAGACCGGCACCGACCCACCAGGCCTTGCGCTGCAGGTACCGGGCGAACGTGGCGATCAACACTGCCGAAGCGATAGGGAGGACGGCGACCATCCAGAACGTGTTCAGAAAGAATTCCACGCTGTCTACCCCCCCTTAGCCCTTCAGCATGTCGACCTTGTCAACGTCGATCACGCCGCGATGCCGCACGATGTTCAGGATGATCGCCAGGCCGACGGAAGCTTCGGCAGCGGCTACGGTCATGATGAACAGGGTGATAATCGGCGCCCGGGCGGCCACTTCGGCAGTGTCCTGCCAGTAGTAGCGGCTGAACGTGATCAGGTTGAGGTTGACACCGTTGAGCATGATTTCGATAAACATCAGGATCCGGACGGCGTTGGTGCGGGTCAGCGCACCCCAGAGGCCCATGCCAAACAGGAAGGCTCCGAGTCCGAGCGGGAAGTAAATCGGCAGGGTCATTCCTGCTCAACCTCCTTCGCCGTCAGGATGATCGCGCCCACCATGGCGATGAGCAGCAGGACCGAAGCGATTTCGAAGGGGATCATGTAGACCGTGAACAGGGACTTGCCGATGGCAGCCACGTTGGCGGTCGCCACCTTGTCGTAGTCGGTCGGCAGCTTCGCCGCGTAGTACAGGTAGGACATGAAGGCGGCGAAAATGAACCCGACGATGAAGACTACGGGGTTCGCCGCCCAGGCCTTCACCTTCTGCTTCCGCTGCGTCTTGATGTCCCGCAGCCCGGACAGCATGATGGCGAAGATGACCATGGTCGTAATGGCGCCGGCGTAAACCAGGACCTGAATGGCGGCGACGAACTCCGCCTGCATCAGCAGGAAGATGCCCGCCACGGCCGTGAAGGAGAGCGCCATGAACAGGGCTGCGTGGGTAATCAGGGGCACGACGACCATGCGGTACGTGGAGACCATGGCGATGACGGCCAGGATGGCGAACATCCAGAACTGGCCGCTCGTGAGGAGGTTTGCGTTCATTACTTGGCCTCCTCCCCGCTCGTCTTCTCGGTGTTCACCGTCTGGTCGGGCTTTTGCTCGGCCACGTTTGCCGTCTTATCTTCGGCAGCCTTGGCAGGCGACGGCGCAGCCGGGCCGGCCTGTGCGGAGACATTAGCCGGGTTGGTGTTCACCGGAGCAGTTTGCGTCGGGGTAGACTTGGTGACGACCGGGGCATCCGGAGTCTTCGCCTCATGCGGGGCGGTCTGTGCGACTTCTTCGGCCGGCTTCTTGAACCGGTCCTTCAGTTCAGGCACATAGCCCTTGCCCAGCGGCGGACGGCCCAGGTAGCCGTTCTTATCCTGAATGTCCTCTTCGGTGGCGCCGGTCAGCCCGTGGAAGACCCAGGGCGGTGTAGCGTTCTTCTTGCCCTTCGGGCCGGCCTGCTCGGCGGAGGAGTACTTCAGGCCCATCCGCAGCAGATCTTCAAACTCATAGACCAGGTTCTCCGGATCCACCTTGCACAGTTCGTAGTCGTAGCCCATGACCAGCGAATCGAACGGGCAGGCCTCGATGCAGTAGTTGCAGAGCATGCACCGGGACATGTCGATGGCATACCGGTCCGCGACTTTTTTCTTAGTCGTCGGATCCTGGTGCCATTCGAGCGTAATGACGTTGACGGGGCAGGCTTCGACGCACATGCCGCAGGAAGTGCACTTGTACTCGCCGGTCAGCAGGTCCGTCTTTTGGAGGGGAATTCCCCGGAACCAGGCAGGCACCTTGTCGGTTTCGTCGGGGTAGAAGATTGTAATGGCCGGCCGGAACACCATTTCCTTGAAGGTGATGTTCAGGCCAATCGCAAAGGACTTGCCTGCCCGCCAGGCCTCACCGAAAAAGTTGGTCACGCCCATGTCGGCAGATCACCTCCTAATTGGTCCACCAGCCGAGGAGCCGGAGCGTAGTGAAACCAAGGTTTACGGGCACTCCATGGTACTCGGTGGCCACGAACTTCAGTATGCCGGTCAGGAAGATGTTCAGCAGGGAGACCGGCAGCAGGAACTTCCAACCAAGGTCCATGAGCTGGTCGATGCGGACACGGGGAAGGGTCCACCGGATCCACATGGCCAGGAAGACGAAGAGGTAGGTCTTGAAAGCGAACCACCAGAAGCCCCAGATCCACTTGGCGAACCAGCCCATGTTCACGGCGGCGTTGTTGGCCCAGTCGATCAGCCCGGTGCCGGCACCGTTCGGGAAGAGCCCGAAGCCGTTGACGAGGTTGCCTACCAGGGCAGCGAGGTCCGCATGGGTCGGGCCGGTCCAGCCCCCCAGGAAGAGCGTGGCGGCGATGGCCGACCAGCCCACCAGGTGGATGTACTCGGTCAGGGCGAAGACGGCCCAGCGGAACCCCGAGTACTCGGTGTGGTAACCGGAGACGAGTTCGGATTCCGCTTCGGACAGGTCGAACGGGGCCCGGTTCAGTTCCGCCAGCGAGGCGATCAGGTAGATGAGGAAGCCGATGATCTGGGGCAGCAGGTACCAGCCCAGCGGGCCGCGGGCGGCCTGCGCATCGACGATGTCGCTCAGCCGCAGGCTGCCGGCCATCATGACGACACCGATGATCGACATGACCAGCGTGACCTCGTAGGAGATCATCTGGGCAGCGCCACGCATGGCGCCCAGCAGGGAGTACTTGTTATTTGAACCCCAGCCGGACATGAAGATCATGATAACGTCATAACCGGTGATGGCAGCAATGAAGATGATGCCGATATCCAGGTTCATTGCGACGGCGCCGGGGCCGATGGGGATGATCAGCCAGATCAGGAGGCACATCACGAAGCCGATGAACGGAGCGATGACAAACAGGGGCTTGTCGATGTTCCGCGGCTCGATGTACTCCTTTAGGAAGAGCTTGAGCAGGTCAGGAATGGGCTGCAGCCAGCCGTGCAGACCCGCGCGCCAGGGCCCGACGCGGTTCTGAATCCACGCCGAGAGTTTGCGCTCGAGCATCATGGCCACGGCGAAGTTGAGCAGGCCCCAGATAAGGATAAGCGTAGCCTTTCCAAATCCCCAGATCCAGGCCTGGGCAACGGGCGAGAGGCTGTTCCACCAGGCAACCATGGCTAGCGGTCCACCTCCCCGAGCACGATGTCGATGGAGCCGAGAATGGCGACGACGTCCGCAATCTTGAAGCCCGGGCAGAGCTTGGGCATAAGCTGCAGGTGGGTAAAGCACGGCGAGCGCCACTTGACCTTGTAGGGGTTGGGGCTGCCGTCGGAAACGAGGTAGCAGCCGACTTCGCCGCGCGCCGCCTCGACGCGATGGTAGACCTCGCCCTTCGGGGGCTTGAGGATGCGGGGCACCTTGCCCATGACTTCGCCGGGATTCTCGGCGAGCCACTGCAGGCACTGCTTGATGATGCGGGAGGACTGCCGCATCTCTTCCATACGAACGAGCCACCGGTCGAAGCAGTCGCCGTTCTCCTTGCCGACCGGGATGTCGAACTCAAACCGGTTGTAGATGGAGTTCGGCAGGTTCTTGCGCAGGTCCCACTTGACCCCGGAGCCCCGCAGAACGGGGCCGGAAGCGCCGTAGGCGATGGCGTCCTCGGACTTGAGGCAGCCGACGCCCATGGTGCGCCACTGGAAGATGCGGTTGCCGGTCACGAGGGCATCCCACTGAGGCATCACGTAGTTGTCAAAGTAGTTGACGAAGCCCCAGAAGGTCTGATCGGACTTATCTTCGCCGTCATTCGGGCTGCCAATGATGCCTTCCGGCAGATCATTACGGAGGCCGCCGATCCGGAAATAGTTGTAGAGCATGCGGGTGCCCGTAATCCGCTCCAGCAGCGAGTAAGTCTTTTCCCGGTCACGCCAGCTATAAAGGAACGGCGTGACGGCACCGATATCCATAGCCATAGAGCCCACGGCCAGCAGGTGCGAGCCGATGCGCTGCAGTTCGGCAAGCAGGACCCGAATATACTGGGCCCGTTCCGGAACCGTAATCGCCTCGCCGAAGAGCTTTTCGGCAGCCTCGACGAAGCACATTTCGTGCAGTATCGGGCCGGCGTAGTCCGTGCGGTCAGTGAACGGAATCACCTGGGGATAGGTCTTGGACTCACAGAGCTTCTCAAAGCACCGGTGCAGGTAACCCACATCGGGCTGGCACCACGTGACCGTTTCGCCGTCCAGCTTGACCATCAGCCGGAGAACGCCGTGTGTCGACGGGTGCTGGGGCCCCATGTTTACTAGGAGTTCCTTGGTTTGTTCCACGTTTACACCTCCGCGCCGGGCCTATTCTGCGTAGCGATGCCGCACGAGCCGCGGACGCTTGGGCCGCTTGTCGATGAAGTCCTTCAGCAGCGGGTGCCCGCCCTGCCAGTTGTCCGGCAGGAGGATGCGCCGGTGATTGGGATGGCCGTCAAAGCGAATGCCATACATGTCATAGGTTTCCCGCTCATGGAAATTCGCGCCCGGACACAGCTCGGCGATGGAAGGCACGTGGGCACCGGTTCGGGGCAGGTCGACCTTGACATGAATGTTCCGGGCGTCAATCTCAGCCGGATTGATCCGGCACAGACTGGCGATCAGGGTGAGACGATCCTTCCAGTCGATGGCAGTCACCACCGAGCAGTAGGTATAGCCGGCCTCGAGGCAGGCCTTGACCACATTCAGGTACTCGTCCTTGGTTACGAGGATTTCGATGTCCCCGTTAACCAGGGCGCCAATTTGGGCCTCGGGGAATCTCTCCTGCAAAAAGTCCAAACGGACTCACCCCCTGGCGAAATCCAAACGGTTCAGAAAAGGTATACTAACGCCCGAAAACCCGGTCCCGTAAGGGCCCGGGGGCGTCCTATCAAGTTATACCCAGTGGAGCACACCCTTCTTGTAGGCGTAAAAGAGGCCAATGCCGAGGATGGCCAGGAAGGTCAGCATCTCCATGAGACCGGCCAGGCCCATGGCGCCAAAGACGACGGCCCAGGGATACAGGAAAATCGCTTCCATGTCGAACACGAAGAACGTGAGAGCGAACACATAATAGCGGATGTTGAAATTGACCAGTGCGTCGTCGAACGGGAGTTCACCGCACTCGTAGGTCTCGAGCTTTTCGCCCTGCAGGGGGTTCTTGGGGGCCAGCAGCGCCACCAGGCCGTAATTGCCCAAGACGAAGCCCACCCCAACGATTGCCGTTGCCAGAATATCAATATAGGAGTAGGTCACTGGGTAGCGTCTCCTTTCGCGGGTCCTTCAGCACCCGAACCACGGCAACAGGTTCAGCCTCAGAAAGGCAGGGCGGGGACCCTGCCCAGGCTGCTACCCCTTGGTGATCAAGCCGCGCTTGCCCGTCTTCAGCATCTCCTGGACTTCCATGAGACCCTGAAGCAACGCCTCGGGACGCGGCGGACAACCCGGGATGTAGACGTCGACCGGAACGACTTTGTGGACGCCGTCCACCACGTTATACGTATCCCAGTACGGTCCGCCGTTCGAAGCACAGGCGCCCATGGCGAGCACGAACTTGGGTTCAGACATTTGGTCATACAGGCGGCGGACAACGACCGCCATCTTCTCGTTCACCGTGCCGGCCACGATCATCAGGTCCGCCTGGCGAGGTGACATGCGCATTGCTTCCGAGCCAAAACGCGCGATGTCATACTTGGAGCAGGAGGCAGCCATCATTTCAATCGCGCAGCAGGCAATTCCAAAGCCCAGGGGCCACGTAGAATTGCCGTACCCCCAGCCGAGGACCTTCTGCACAACGGCGGGGAGTTTGCCTACGACGACGTTCTGATTGACCTCCACGTCCGATTCGACGACAGGGTCGTTGAGCCAGTCTAGTTCATTCACCTGATTCTCTCCCACCGGAACCACCTCCCTCGTGAAAGCGAATAGGGACCATCGAACCCTTCTAGTTTGCGCCCAAAGTCACATGCCTTCACTCATTATACTGTTGTGTTTCCTGACGAGTCAACGAGCAGGGCCTGCTGGCACAGGGCTCAGGGCATTCGTTGTAATGAATATGTGTTATGGCTGAGATGCGCTGTCATTATCAAAAATGTTCTACACTGTCGAGGAGGCAGACCGATCCAGTCTAGCTAACGGCAAACCGGTCAGGTGAACTCCCTAGAACATGTTATGACCTAGGTTAAGGAGTTTGTAAAGATCACTTCGCAGGGGGTCAGGCGACAAAATTCTTGACCTGTAGGCTAAAGTCCACAAAAGTGTAATCAATGTTCCTGAGAAACATACGGGGACTGGCTGCGAAGGGAGAGGATGCATGATGCTTTCCGCCTCACAGCGTCAGACACTGGAAGCCGTCTGCGAGACAATCATCCCCGGTGCCGGGCGTGACCTGCCTGGGCAAATCGTGCACCTGCTGTCAACGTCCGGCAATCCGGCAGACCTGATTCAGTTCCGTCAGGCCCTGACCCTGCTGGGCCTGCCGCTGGTGGGCATGCTGCTTCACGGGGCGAGTTTACCGTTCGCGGAAATGAACAGGGCACAGCGGGAAGAAGTGCTGCGCCGGTGGGCCGTCCACCCGGTGCCGGTGCTGCGGCAGGCATTCCAGGCCGTCAAGCGCCTGGCCGGATTCCTATATTGTTCGGCGCCCGGGAGCCCAGTATGGGCCGCACTGGAATACGCCGGTGCGGATGGGCGCCCGCCCGGGGCGCCGGCCTTGCGGGTCATGCCACTGGCCGGCGAGGAAGAGCTGGCGGCAGACGCGGTGGTGGTGGGATCAGGGGCGGGCGGCGGGGTGGCTGCAGCGCATCTTGCAGCCCGTGGGCTCCGGGTGATCATACTGGAGGCGGGCGGCTACTTCCCGGAAGCAGAACTGGGGCTGGGTGAGGCTGCTGGCATGGCGTCCCTCTACCTCGACCGGGGCATGACAGCCACCGGCGACCTGTCCGTGGCCATTCTGGCCGGGTCGGCGGTGGGCGGCGGCACCCTTGTGAACTGGACGGCCTCGATTGTGCCGCCGGACTGGCTGCGCGATGAGTGGGAGCGCGAGTATGGATTGACGGGGCTGACTTCCCCCGAATTCCAGGCCTGTGTGGACGAAGTATGCGGGCGTCTCGGGGTTCATGCCGGGGAATCGGGCTCGCTTTCCGCTTCCAGCGCCGGGCGCCTTCTGGCAGGGTGCCAGGCCCTGGGCTACCACGGCGCCGAACTGCCCAGAAATGTGGCCGGGTGCGGAGAGGATTGCGGCTTCTGCGCGTTCGGCTGCCGAACGGGCGCCAAGCAGTCGACAGCCCGGACATTCCTGGTGGATGCAGTGGAAAACGGTGCGCGCATCGTTCCTCGCGCGGAAGTGGAGCGGGTGGTGGTGCGTGCCGGTGCTGTCGAAGGGGTGGACGCCACCGTAGGCGGCCGGGGGGTCACCATTCGGGCGCCCCGGGTCATCTTGGCGGCAGGTGCCATCGGCACACCTGCGTTGCTGCTTCGGTCAGGGTTGGCCAATCCGCACATTGGGCGGCACCTACACCTCCACCCCGTGGCGGCGGTGCTTGGCGGCTATGACGAGCCGGTCAGGCCGTGGAGCGGGCGGCTCCTGCCCGCCTACAGCCGGCAGTTCGCCCAGCTCGACGGCAACTACGGGTTCCTTGTGGAGGTGGCGCCGGCCCATCCGGGGCTGGGCGCCCTGGCGACGCCCTGGCAGTCAGGCGCGCAGTACCTGCGGGAACTGGGACAGATCGACCGGACCGGGGTTTTCATCGTGCTGGTGCGAGACCGCGACAGCGGCCGGGTTACGGTGGACAGGGCTGGGCGGCATCGCATCGCCTACCGGCTCTCCGACTACGACCGGGAGCACCTGTTGACCGGGCAGGTCGAGGCGCTGCGCATTCACCGCGCGGCGGGCGCCCGGCGCCTGATGACGCTGCACGCCGGGTACAACGTCGTTGAGGACGCGGCCGGGGAGAACGGGGCCGGGTTCATCGAGGCGTCCCGGCACCTGCCGGCAGGGCCGAATCAACTGCCACTTTTCAGCGCCCATCAGATGGGCACTTGCCGGATGGGGCGGGCGCCCCGTGAGGCCGTGGCGGGCCCGGACGGGCAGATCTTTGGGGTTCGGGGCCTGTATGTCGCTGACGGCAGCGCATTCCCCGCCGCCAGCGGGGTGAACCCGATGATTACGATCATGAGCCTGGCCCGTTGGGTCGCCGGGCAGGTGCGGTAAAAGCGGCATGCGCCGGCCGCGGATGGTGAGGACTTCGGACCATACGCGCATAGTAACATTTATAACACATTATATCTATTTGACTCGCTGTTGTCCAATATGAAAGCCGCGGCGGAGGCGCCCGCCGAATTCGGCCAGGGTGCCGGAGGAGTCGGGCGGCAGAGGTGTGCCGTTCCGGCTGATGAGATAATCGGTAACAAAGAAGACTGGGATGCCCAGTTTGGCGGCGGCACCGTCTTCTTCGACGTCGTTGCCCACGACCAGGCACTCTTCGGGCTGCCGGTCCAGCATGGTCAGGACTTCCCGGTAATAAGCTGGCTGCGGCTTGCAGGCATGCATGACTTCATATGTGGTGATCAGACGCCAGGGCATGTCGAGCACGCCGATCCAGCGCATGCGCTCTTCGATCGCTTCGCGGGGGAAAAGCGGGTTGGTGGTGAGCGCGATATCGTAGCCGAGGTCCACGGCTGACTGCACGACTTCACGGGCAACGCCCGGCAGGCCGGGACAGGTAGAACGCAAGGCCGGGAACCGCAGGCGATAGAACTCGTCGAAAACCGGCATCAGTTCGCTTTCTGCCCAGCCGACTTTTGGGAAGAAATCCGCAGCGAAGACCTCGGCGTTTGTGCGCTCGGGGCTGGTGTCTCTGATCATGGCGTAGGTTGAAGCCATGATCTGCTCCACAAGCCTGGCCGGCGGAACGCGGTGGCCGATGTGCGCCGACAGGGCCTTCATGTATTGGGCCACGAACTGGTCGGTGTCTATGGGCAGTAGAGTTCCGTCCAGGTCAAAGAGGATCGTCCTGAGCATGATGCACCTCACGCTGAGTAAGTCTTTACGAAGGGTTTGCTTTCCGTAACATTATCCCCTGCCTGCCCTGCCCGTGTCGAGCAATGTTGTCGACAATTTCCTGTTGCCTTAACCGGGATATTCTGGTAGAATTTGGGTGTCGGCTGATTTCGCTCCCAGCGAAACTGGGGCGAAGAGAGATCCGGCACCCCGGGGGTGCCGGACCGGTCAAGGAGGATCACTTGCGAGAAGCAAACTCGCGGAGCATGCTGACCAGTTGATCAGGGCTCATGTTCATCTCTGCTGCAATGGAGATTGGTAGCATATACTGGATGACCTGCGCCGGCGAGACCTTGCTCATGTCGCTAGAAGCCTCAAGCAGGCCGGTGGCAAAGAAATGGGTCGGAATACCGGTGATAGAGACCATTTGATTCAGTACCATGGGTCCGACTTCGCAGTTCCGCTCGAGGATGTCGTTCAGGCCCCGGACGGAGAGCCCCAGCTGGAACGCCACCACCGTGCGGGTAAAAATGGTGGGGAACTGTTCGCAGAGGAAGTCCACGACACGGGTGAACCGCTGCTCGACCGTCTCAAGCAGCAACCGGTCCTTCTCCGCCTTGCTCAGCCCCTCCAGGTAGCGTGCAAAGCGTTGCCCGACCGTCCAGGCCTGACCGTTGATGAGCATGGAGCTCACGTCGTCGTACGGGGGAGCCTGGACCTCGCCGAGAATGAACGCAACGCTGACGCCCAGGGCCTTACCCAGCCGGGCAAGAGCGTCGATGGTCGGGTTCACCTTGGCCCCCTTCTCCAGCTGAGAGATGTAGCCGATCGCCAGCCCGCTGCGCTCGCTGACCTGCTGCAGGATTAGTCCCTGCTGGTTGCGTGCCCACGCGAGCCGCTCCCCCATGCTACTACCCGTCACCTTCGTGTACCCCCTTTTGCTTACATTCCATTATGTGGAATCACACTCTTATCCTACCAGATTCATCCAGATTGGGTCAAGCCATTGGTCTGACAATTTTTTGCTTTAGGTATATGCTGAAACCCCGCGGTCCCAAAGGACCACGGGGTTTGCTGTCATTCGTCGCCGAAGCTTATGCCGACGGCCTTCGCCGTCCGGACCATGTCGCTGTCAAGGGGGACCGGGCGGCTCACGCCCGCCTCGGTGAGGGGCACATCGGTGATGGTGTTGCTCCGCAGGGCCACCATGCGCCCATATCGCCCGTCGATGGCCAGGTTGGCAGCATGTACACCGTAGCGGGTCGCCAGAATGCGGTCGAACGGCGTCGGGCTGCCGCCGCGCTGGATATGCCCCAGCACGGTGACCCGGGTTTCCAGGCCCGTCAGTTCCTCCAGCTTGGCGCCCACGACGTTGCCAATGCCGCCGAGGCGCAGCTTTTCGTGGCTGTCAGCGATGGTGCGGGCTACGACCATTTCGCCTTCGGGCGTGCGGGCGCCTTCGGCAACAACCACGATGCTGAAATGCTTGCCGTCATGCTTTCGCTTGATGATGCGGCGAGCGACGAAATCGAAGCTGAAGGGAATTTCGGGAATCAAAATGGCGTCGGCGCCGCCCGCGATGCCGGAGGCCAGGGCGATCCAGCCCGTGTAGCGCCCCATCACCTCAAGCACCATGATGCGGTGATGCGCTTCCGCCGTCGTGTGGAGCCGGTCGAGCGCCTCGGTCGCCACCCCCACGGCGGTATCAAACCCGAAAGTCTGGTCGGTGGCGCCCAGGTCGTTGTCAATGGTCTTCGGTACGCCAACGGTGGGCAGGCCGAGCTCAAGGAAGCTCTTGGCGACGGACATGGAGCCGTCCCCACCAATGAAGATCAGGCATTCAATCCCCAGTTCCTTCAGATACTTGACGATCTCCGGTCCCAGATCCCGCCCTTCGTAATTGAACGGGTTGTCTTTGTTGGAAGTCCCCAAAATGGTGCCGCCCCGGGGCAGGATGCCGGAGATGCTCGCCGGGTCGAGCACTTTGTGACGCTGCTTGATCAGCCCGGTAAACCCATCCATAAAGCCGACGACTTCAACGCCGCGCTGATTCGCCTGTTTGACGACAGCGCGCACAACTGCATTCAATCCCGGAGCGTCACCTCCGGCTGTAAGCACCCCAATTCGACGCAAGCTCATCCCTCCGCGCATGTCTGGCAGTACTGTTTGGTAAACACTTTAACTAAGTGGAGAGACTTCCGTCAATATCAACCATGATACAGATTCGGAATTTGACACCTTTGGTATACCGAGTCTACAAAAGTTCGCGCATGGCCTTGTGCAGTGCTGCAGATACCGGGCCCGGGCAACCGTTTCCAACCATACGGCCGTTAAGGTCGACGATGGGCATGATCTCCTGAGTCGTGGACGTTACCCACAGTTCCGTGCACCGTCCCAGAGCCTCGACGGGGATACCCTCCTCGCGGACAGCGTAGCCAAGCTTGCGGGCTACATCAATGGCAACGTTGCGGGTGATGCCGCCCAAAATGTAATTGCACAGCGGATAGGTGCGAATCTCCCCGTCAAGCACAGCAAAGAAATTGGAACTGCTGCCCTCGATGGCGAATCCGTCGCGTACGAAAATGGCCTCTTGGGCGCCAGATTCCGCGGCTGTCTGCTTGGCCATTACGTTAGGCAGAAGGGCCACGCTCTTGATGTCGCAGCGGGCCCACCGCTGGTCAGGCACCGTGACCGCCTTGATGCCCACTTCCCAGAGCTTGACGTTCGCCGTGAAGCTCCGGGCGATGATCAAGAATGTGGGTGTGATTGGACCCGCCGGGAACGCGTGGGTGCGAGGCGTGTAAGCGCCACGGCTGACCTGAATATAGATTGTCGCATCGGACAGGTTATTGATGCGAAGCAATTCCAGGGATGCGCGCTCGATTTCCGCCAAATCGGGTTCGGGCATCCGGAGTTCCCGGGCGCTCCGCGCCAGACGCTGCAGGTGACCGTCAAGGGCGAACGGGCGCCCCGCGTAGACGCGCGCCACCTCGTAGATGCCGTCGGCGAGCAGAAATGCCCGGTCTTCTACAGGCACAGCGGCCTGCTCGTAAGAGATAAACTTGCCGTTCAGGTAGACCGTCAGGGACATTGCTGCCGCCTCCTAAAAACTCACGTTATCATGCTTCACGGTTCACATTAGCACATTGGGCAAAATGCTTCAATTGGCTGAATGTCTGCCCTCTTCTCGGCGCTGACGCGCCATTTACTCGTGCCGTGCGGCCTCGACGCTGCGCGGCGCCGCACTAGACTAGGAGGGATTCGGGTGCGTCGGATGCTGGTGTCGCTTCTCCCGGCCATGCTGCTTCTCGGCTGTAGTTCTGCACTGCCATCGGTCACGCAATACCCGGCGCCCGTCGCCTCGGCTGCTCAGCCTGCTGTGCAATTGCGTGGAGATGCAGCATATGCGCGCCGGGCGCTGGAAGCGATTCGCACAGCTCTGCGCAGTCTGACGGACGAGGAACTGGAGCGGGTCCCCGAGCAGGGGCTTCACCTTTCGGAGCACGGCGTGTCGGCTGGGTGCGTCCAGGCCGGCGGTTCGGAGGCGACGCTGGTCTGCCACTTTGGTCCGTCCGCATCTCAGCCGGTGGCGCAGGGCATCTTCTGGCAAGAAAACGGTATTTGGGCGGCACAACTGTACCCGCAAGCGCCGGAGAAGCTGGCGGTCGAACGAGCGGTCTGGCTGGAAGAGCAGGGCTGCCGTCTGGGATGCAACAGCGGCATCAGTGCAGCCCGGCAAAGCCAGGGCGCCGACGGTCAGGAACTGCTGGTGGTGGTCGACCTGGGCTTCGCCGGTGGGCAGAAGGCCGAGGAAGCGCAGGTACTGCGCCTGCGCGACGGGCGCTGGGAAGTGCTGTGGGTGCCGCGGGCGGGCGACTGGAACTACGGCCATGCCCGGGTTGCACTGGGTACGCGGGGCACGAATCACTTCCAGGTCCACGCCTCTTCTTGGTTGCGGGAGGATTTTCTGTCGGGCTATTTCAGCGAGCCGGAGGCCGGTGACCACAGGCGGTTCACCGAACGCTGGATGCGCAAGGGCTCCGAATATGTCCTGGCCGGGCGATCCGAGGAAGCCACGCCATATAGCAGCCTGGTGAAGCTTGTCCACTACCTGAGTGTCGGCGGCGACGAAAAAGCGGCAGCCCTGATCGCTGAGGAGCTGCCGCTGGATGAAGTCCGCCAAGCGCTGATGCAGAAGCCGAAGCGCCAGGGCTGGACTGTGACCCACTGGGGCGACAGCGGCTTCCTGGTGGACACCAAAGGCAGCGGCAAACCAACGCTCGGCGTAAGATTCACGCAGAAAGGCGAGGACTGGGTGCTGGCCGAGGTCTGGAATACTCAACCGGAGGGCACGGGACGAGGGTCGAGTGCCATCCAGCGGCAGCATCGCCCTCGCCCCCCCTACCGGCGCCTGCGCACCAGGACCTTGGAGACCTCGTGGCGGAAGGCCAGGCCAATCACCAGGCCCACGGCCAGGGGGAATATGCTGGTGCCGGCGAGGACCCAGAACCGGAAGCGCTCGTACTGGGGCGGAAAGACAATCCATCCCAGCCACGCGGCCACCAGCAGCACGATACCATGGACCAGCGAGAAGAGCAGCGACCAGCCGAGCAGCCGCACAATCACCTGCGCAGTCCCTTCATACGGCAGGCCTACCGCCTCAAGAGCGACACCGATGATGCGCCCCGCCATGCGCCAGAGGGGACCGCGGTTCTGCCAGATTAGCCGCCAGTCCAGACCGTCCTGGGTAATGGGCGGCTCCTGCGGCTCATGGGGGGGCGCGTACCCGGGAATCGCTTCCTTGAGCCAGAGGTGGGCATAGTAACGGCCCACCTCGTAGTCATGCTCGAGGAACTCCCGGGAAAAGAACCCCCCAAAATGGATCAGTTCCTCGCCTTTGAGCACCTTCTTGGGATTGTCGGGTGTGATTTCGTGCAGGGCTACCCAGGGCTGGGAGAGGCCCAGGCTTTCGGCCAGCGAGCCATGGACTTCTTCAAGCACGGTCTGAAAGCGCCCGGGCGAAGTCGGGTCCACACCTTCCAGGGCGATGTAAGCCTCCCGGAGTTCGACCAGCGCCGCCCACAGCGAGTTGTGCACGTCCCGGATCCGGCCCGGAGGGAGCGCCGCGAGCCATTGACGGTCGTGCTCAAACCGGGTGTCGTCGATCAGCCAGCGATAGAACTCGTGGATGGCTTGCTTATACAGCCCGGGCTCCAGCAAGCCCGGGGCGTCACCCAGACTCCCGGGAGCGGGCCCCCGGTACCGGGCTCTGTGCAGACCCTTATCCATGCTCCGGAAGTGCTGAAATGCCTGCTGGGCCGACATGGTCTGCCGCTCTTCCCGCATGCGGCGCCCCAGACCCGCCAGGAAAGTGAAGAGCAGTTCCTGCCGCCGGTTGACCGTGAGCGCCCGCCTCTGGCTCGTGTGAGGCGACGCCGACAGCGTCCACAGGCGGACCGCTCGCGTAAAAGTAGCCCACCATGACTGCTGGGTGCCGGCCTTGAGGGAGTCCAGCGATGTGGCCGGCGGGTCCGGCTCGATGAACAGCAGGCAGCGGCGCGGGTCGTACACCAGCGTTTCGATGCCGGGCTCGCCCCGCCCCCCGGTAACAAGCGGAAGCATGGAGACGGCGCGCTCGACGGGCTGCTCGTCCAGGATGCCCCCGTCAGCGTAGCGCATCTTCGGCTGGACGGTCGGGTCCTGTGCATGCAGCTTCTCCAGAAGCGCGTCGTTCTCCCACGCTTCTTCCAGCAGGCCCGGAATGCGGATGCGGTTGATCCATGGCACGGGGCCAGGGTCAAAGGCACCCGGAAAGGCGGAACTGGCCCGGCAGACTTCGGCTACCCGCGCCCAGATGGCCGGCGGATACGGGCTCTGGTCAAGCCGCTTCGGGTCGGGCGGGCTGAACTGGAAGATGACGGCCTCGGCGAACCGGTTTTCGTCATCTGGCGCGCCGGTTCCGGGGAGACCATCGATATTGGTAAGCGTGACCGCAAGCACCACCCGCGGCGCGGGAAACAGGGGCTGAAAGCTGCGCTCGACGGAGTCGCGTACAAGGTACTCGTCGAGGATGTGGCGGACCGACTCCGAGGAGAGAATCCCCTTATCAATGGGCTTGCCACGGGTCTTCGCCTGCTCCGACGTTTCGTAACGCGACGTCAGCTCCTGCAGGGTGAACTCTTTCCACTTCGGCAGGACATGCTCAAAGGGTACCCCGGCGGCAACGGTCTTGGCCACCATGGCGCCCACCAGGCTGCCGGCCGAAGAGCCGGCGATGATATCGACCGTGAGGGCGGCGCCCCGGCTAATGGCAGACAAGACCTCGAACACTACGCCGGCCTCAAACGTACCGAGGGCGACGGCGCCCGAGAGCACGATGGCGATTTTGATCGGCTCGGGAGCGGGTGGGGCAGCTTCGGCCGGACGGTATATGCGGGCAATGCGAAACCGACGGGCCATATACCACCCTCCTTCCCGGCAGGTCACAGCACGTCTTGCCATAATTATACAGGTGTACAGACCCCGTCATCAACCAAAAAAAGCCTGCCCTGTAAAAGGCAGGCTTTCGCTGGTTCGATCTAGCTGGCAGCGTAGTAGGAGTTAACGAGTTCCTGAGCTTCCTGCTCCCGTCCACGGGGAACGGGGATGCGAACTTCAATATAGGAAGTGTTGTCGCCGCCGCCGACTTCGTAGTCGACCTGCACGACACAGGGGTTGCCTTCCTCGAAGATCACCTTCTTCAGGTTTGCCCATTTGCCTTTCCAGGTGTAGAACCGAGTTCCGAAGTAGATGGAGGTTCCGCCGATAAAGACTTCGCCTACACCGGCGCGGTTGGTCGCGTAGGCTGACTTGGTGCTCAGATACATGGTCCCGCCCAGCAGTGCGGTCAAACCGACAGCAATCGCCAGCGCGATGATGATGGTTACTGCGGAAAGGGCGCCGGCGAAAAGCTCAATGGCGACGATCACAACGAATGCGATGATGAACGTCCACATGGCGGTGGAGCGGGTCTGCTTCATGCCTCGGGCGTGTTCATTCTCAGTGTGGCGGCTCCACTCATCGGGGTCGAAGGTCCAGTAGGCGCGCAGGTCCTGGCCGGCGATCAGCTCTTCGATCTCCTGAATCTGTTTGCGACCCGTGACGACAAGAATCGGGACCGTGATCGCGAAAGTCACGGCCACGACCAGGCCGATGATGCCGATGGCGAGGCCCATGGTGTCATCTTCCATCATGAAACCGACAATGCCGGTCACCACGCCGAGGGCCCCCAAAACCCCAAAGATGAGTGCTGTTTTCGCGTTAGGATTGCTAATCTGCCGCAACTCCATCGTCCTCCCAAGTGCTGCTTTTTCTGTATGTATGATTATGTATCAGCAGTAGTTATTCCTGCCTATGGAGTAACTGCATAATTAGTGTTGATTCGACGCCGTCCCCTCACGGACGACCGATTCAAGGACGTGCTTCAGTTCCTTGACTTCCGCCGAAAGGGCCCCGGCCGATGCGGCTATATGCTCGACGACCCCGGCCTGGAGGCGGGCCGATTCGGAGATACCATCCATGCGCACCTGCTTGGTGATGCTGGCCACCTGCTGGATCAGCCGTACCGCTTCGCCCGTGGCAGCAGCCATTTGCTCGGTGGTGGCAGAGTTGGTTTCGGCAATGCCGGCAATCTGTTCCATGGAGCGCGTCATTTCCTTGGAGCCGGCCAACATTTGGCCGGTGGCGCCCAGGATCTCCTGAACCTGTTCACGCGTTTTCTCAACGATCTTGACTACCTCGCGCATGGACTGCCCGGCATTTGCCGCAAGGGTTGTGCCGTTGCGGACCTGCTCGGTGCCCGCTTCGATGGCCTTCTGCACATCCGACAGCCCCTGCTGGCTCTTGCTGATCAGCGAACTGATCTCCTCGGTCGCCTTCTTGGACCGTTCGGCAAGCTTGCGCACTTCATCGGCGACGACGGCAAAGCCACGGCCGTACTCACCGGCCCGTGCCGCCTCAATGGCGGCGTTCAGGGCCAGGAGGTTCGTCTGCTCTGCAATCTCCGTGATGACCTGGACAATGCCGGCGATCTGATCGGACTGGCGGCTGAAGTCGTGGACTTTTGCACCGGCGGCAAAGACGGTCTCACGGATCTTGTCCATGCCGCTGACCACCTGCTGCACGGACTGGCCGCTTTCGCTGGCCAACAGGGCGGCGGCGCTGGCAGCGTCGGCAACCTGCTGGGTTGCCGTGGTGACCCGGTCGATTCGGGCGGCCATTTCGGAGACCGTGCGGCCGGTCTGGGTGACGGCGGTGGCCTGGTCCTGGGCGCCCTGGGAGATGTGGTGCGATGACTGGGCCAGCTCCCGGATCACCTGCAGACACTCTTCGATCAGCCGCGTCTGTTCGGTCGTGCCTTCAGCGGCCCGCGCAACGCTGCCCGCCAGCTCGTAGTTGACCCGCCCGGCATCCAGCGACGCCTGGGCGACGCCGTCGGAAGCGGCTGTCAGTTCGGCAACCCGGTGGATCAGTTCGGCGACCAGGGTCTCATCCAGCCGGGAGTAAGGGGTCTTTACGTTCTGCAGATCATCTTTACGTCCCCAGAAACGACCGAGCATCTTATTATCTCCTCCACTTACAATTATCCCCATATCAGAAGGTAGTTTAACTATACACACTGAACGTTCAACTTGTCAAGAGATGGAAAAGGGCTCCACCCCTGCCGGCGGTGGAGCCCTTCGGTTGCTAGATCTGCGTCGCCTTGGCGATCGCCTGCTCAAGGTCGGCGATGATGTCATCGATGTGCTCGGTGCCGATGGAGAGCCGGATCATCTCTGGCGTGACGCCGGCGGCAGCCTGTTCTTCCAGTGACAGCTGCTGGTGGGTCGTGGTGTTGGGATGGATGGCGAGCGACTTGGAGTCGCCCACGTTCGCCAGGTGCGAGAAGAGCTTCAGGTTCTCGATGAAGGCCTTGCCGGCGGCCGTGCCGCCCTTGATGCCAAAGGAGAGGATGGCGCCCTGGCCCTTGGGGAGGTACTTCTTCGTAAGGGCGTAGTAGGGGCTGTCCTCCAGGCCGGGGTGGCTGACCCAAAGCACGTCCTTGTGCTGCTTGAGGTAGCCGGCGACCGCCAGGGAGTTTGCCGAGTGCCGCTCCATGCGCAGGTGGAGCGTCTCCAGGCCCTGCAGGAACAGGAAGGAGTTGAAGGGTGAGACAGCGCCGCCCATGTCGCGCAGGAGGCTGACGCGGGCCCTCAGGATGTAAGCGAGGTTGCCGAGATCCGCATAGCGCAGACCGTGGTAGGCAGCATCGGGCTCCGTGTAGAGGGGGTGCTTGCCAGTGGACCAGTCGAACTTGCCGCCGTCGACAATAATGCCGCCGATCGCCGTGCCATGGCCGCCGATGAACTTGGTGGCCGAGTGAAGGACGATGTCGGCGCCGTGTTCGATGGGCCGGCAGAGGTAGGGCGTGGCGAAAGTGTTGTCGATAATCAGCGGCAGGCCGTTCTCGTGGGCGACCTTGGCCACCGCCTCGATATCGAGCACATCGATTTTCGGGTTGCCGATAGTCTCGCCATAGAGTGCCTTGGTCTTGGGGGTGATCGCCTTGCGGAAGTTCTCCGGGTCGGCGGGGTCGACAAAAATGACCTTGATGCCGAGGCGGGGCAGGTTATGGGCGAAGAGGGCGTACGAACCGCCGTACAGGTTGCTGGAGGCAACGATTTCGTCGCCGGCCTGGGCGAGGTTGAGGATGGCATAGAGCTCGGCGTTCTGCCCGGAGGCGACGGCGAGACCGGCCACGCCGCCTTCGAGGGCGGCAACCCGCTTCTCAAACACGTCCGTAGTCGGGTTCATGATGCGCGTATAGATATTGCCGAACTCCTGCAGCGCAAAGAGCCGGGCGGCATGGTCCGCGTCTTTGAAAACGAACGACGTGGTCATGTAGAGGGGCACCGCACGGGAACCGGTGGTGGGGTCAACCTCCTGACCGGCGTGCAGAGCCAGGGTCTCCAGGCGGTACTGCTGATCGGACATGGGCAACATCCTCCTTTGTCTTCCCCCAACTCCTGAGACTTCTCATCTCACCGGAGATCTGTTCTCCTGGCTGAGTATGTGTCTGGTGGTTATTGGACACATGGTATCACCGTGACCGATCATCGTCAACGAACTGTTACAGCTTAAGGTAACAGTTTTGCCGGGTTCTTCCGCGGTAGTTTGCCCCGAACGCGCGCCAAAAAGAAAGAGCCACCTCCCTCGGGAAGTGAGCTCTGCGTCGTCACATGCGGACGTCAAGCAGCATTCCTTTGATTTCCCCGATCTTTTCCAGAATCCCGAGCCGGTCCTGCTCCTGGGCAAGGACCATTTCTGTGAGTTTCTCAAGCTCTTCGTTCACTTTGCGGATGGTGATCAGGGTGCGGTGTTCCCAGGCTTGGGAGTCCCACTCCATTTGCGTGCGCACCTGGACCATGTTGTTGGTCAGGTCGCGCATGAGCCCGGCGACGGCCTGCCGGTAGCGCTTGAGGTCGGCCATGGTGAGCGTCTGCCCGAGGCGGGCGCCCAGTTCATCGATCTGCGCCAGCGCCTTGTCGATGCGCTCGTTGAGCTGCCCGACATGCGCCTGGGCGAGTTGGGCGCGGAAAGCGCCGGGGGCGGCGCCTTGTGCGGGGCGGTCCGCACGCTCCCGGGGGCCGATGGGTTTGGATACGTCCGTGCCTACACGAATGGGCTCCATGGGCATGGGCGCTGCCTCCTCATGCGGTGATGGCCGACAAAATCTCGTCCGTTCCCGGCATGCCTTCCTTGGCCCAGGCGACCTTCCCTTGTCGATCCACGACGAAGACGGATCGCTTGATGCCGCCCAGGGCGTTCAGCGCGCCGTAGGCCGCTGCCACTTTCTTGTCGGCGTCGACGGCGATGGGGAACGGGAAGCCGAACTTCTCGGCCCAGCGGGCGTGTGAGGCCAGACTGCCGGGATTGACGGCCACAACTTTGGCACCTGCTGCTGCGTATTGGTCGGCCGCGTCACGCGCGGCGCTGAGCTGCCGGTTTCAGCCAGGGGTGTTGTCTTTGGGGTAGAAAATGAGGACGGCATGCGCTTCCCCCCGGAGCGAGGACAGGGTAAACGGACCCTGTGTACTCTCCAGGGTGAAGTCCGGCGCTGTTTCACCAGGTTGAATCATCCGCGGTCGCCTCCTGCGCAGAGAAACGGTACATTTTGGTTTCGCTTTATTCGTTCGCGAATCCTGCCGTCCCCATGCGCCGGAGCGAGCTAAGCGGGACTCCGGTGGCGGCATAATGGCACCCATCGAGACGACTGCTGGCCCATGAGCATCGGAGCGGGTAGTTCAGGATTCACAGTCGGGGCTGCGCGCCCGGAGCGGAGCGAGGACGCCAGACCCGACGAGAATCATTACAAGGATAGGCCGCTCCGCCGCGACGAGGCCCCCAACCGGAGCAGGCATACCCAGTGGAAAGCCATTAGGCAGCACGCGGGCGAAACCTAGTGCATCTCCTCGCAGCGCAGGAAGCGGGTGATTGGCTCGGTGAGCCACTTGCAGTCCTGCAGGGCGCCGGTGTGGCCATTCTCCGACTCCAGGGGGGAGACGACCGCCTGTCCGCCATGCTGCCTGATCAACCCGGCCAGTATGTGAGAGTTCTCAGGCGGGAAGAGCAGGTCGCCGACCACCGGCACCAACAGCAGCTTGGCCCGAATCATCTGGGCTGCAACCTCAATGCCCCGGTTGGCGTACCCGATGTCGTGCAGCAGCGCTGCCCGGGCGGTATAGATAAAGTGGTTGGCGTCAAATTCGCGAGCCCGGTCTCTTGCCAGTTGCTCCATGCCGGCCTGAAAAGCGAAGCGGCCACTTCGATCGCTCCGGGGATGCATGGAGCCCTGGGCAGTCTTGCGCTCCCAGCGGTCGGCGATCCAGCCGTCGCTGCGCACCAGGGTGGCAAGCAGGAAGGCGGCACGCGCCAGTCCGTCAGACGGGCCGTTGCCATCGTAATACTGCCCGCCTTTGTAATCCGGATCAGCTTCAATGGCGTCGATTCCCGCCTGGCAGACGGCCAGGGAGAAGATCGGCGGCGCCTGATGGGCGGTTGCCACGGCGATCACCTTGTCAACCATATCGGGATAGGTAACGGCCCACTCCAACGCCTGAAATCCTCCCGTACCCGGACCGGCCACGCAGACGAGCCGCTCAATGCCCAGCGAAGTGATGAGCTGGTACTGCAGGCGGACGTTGTCGCGCATGGTGATCTGCGGGAAGTCGGGGCCCCACGGACGCCCAGTTTCCGGGTTGATGGTGGCAGGCCCGGTTGTCACCACCAGCGGGCTGTGGGTTCGGAGATTGCAGAGTGCATCGACCGCCACCACGAAAAACCGATCGGTGTCGAAAGCCTTGCCCGGGCCGATGAGCGGGTCCCACCACCCGGGGGACGGATCGTCCGCGCCGTAACGGCCCGCAGCGTGGCTGCTGGCGCTAAACGGGTGGCAGACCAGGATGGCATTGTTGCGGGCTGCATTGAGCCGGCCGTAGGTTTCATAGCCCACGGTTGCGGGAATCGACCGGGCTATGTCCAGGTCCAGCTTCGGCGAGTGAAAGAGGTGTTTTTGCACGAACAAGAGCAGATTCGCCTCCCGAGACTGAGTAGTTCAGTACGGGAGGCAAAAATCCTGTATTTTGACGGTTCGGATCTTACTGGGAAGCGGCTTTCCCGGCCTTGGCAGCCTTTTTTGGCGGCTGCTGGGTTGCCCCCAGATCGAACTTGCAGTGCTCCTGCAAGGGACACTCATTGCAGCGTGGCTTGCGGGCGTCGCAGACCTGCCGGCCATGATGGATCAGCCAGTGGTGTGCCTGACTCCATAGCTCACGGGGAATCCGATTCATCAGCTGCTCTTCGGTTTTTTCCGGCGTGTCGGCTTCGACCAGGCCGAGACGGTTGGCGACCCGGAACACGTGCGTATCCACGGCGATGGCCGGAACGCCAAAAGCGTTGGAGAGGACGACGTTGGCCGTCTTGCGGCCGACGCCGGGCAGTTCGATAAGCTCTTCCATGGTGTGCGGCACCTCACCGCCGTGCTTGTCCAGCAAGAGGCGGCAGGCTGCGTGTATGTTCTTCGCCTTGGATTGCCAGAGTCCGCAGTCGCGGATCATCTCGCCGATCTGGTCCGGAGTCAGCGGGGTAAAGTGCTCCGGGCGATTGTACGTAGGGAAGATGCGGGCCGTGACGATGTTGACGCGGGCGTCGGTGCACTGGGCGGAAAGCACGGTCGCGATCAGCAGTTCAAACGGCGTTGTGTGGTTCAAGGCGCATTTGGCGTCAGGGTACATATGGGCAAGGGCGTCAAGGATCTGCTTGACGGGAACCTTTCTGGCTGCCAATCGACTTCACCTCATGCGGTAGTCAGTTCGACGTTTGAGGGGCGCAACCCTGGCAGCTGAAAGCCCCAACTATTTGGCAGTGGAGGGTGACGCATGGCAGACGAGCTTCAGGGCATCGTCGCTGGACTGCGCAGCGCCGAAGCGGCCATCCGGCTCTCGGCAGCAGCAGCCCTTGAGGAGGCATTGAAAGAGGAAGTCGAGCGCGGCCGGATGACGTGGGACGATGTGGTTGCGGCCGTGCTGCCGGAGTTGGTCGCCGGCCTGGGCGACGCCGGCAAGGGGGTACAGGTCCACGCAGCAAACTGCCTGGAGTTCCTCAGCTACCATTCGCCCGCCGTGCTGCCGGCCTTGCGGGCGGCGCTGGCCGGGCCGGACCGGTGGCGGGCATGGGGGGCGGCCCTGGTGGGCGCCCGCCTGGGGCTCTGGTGTGCGGAGATGGGGCCGGCCCTGCAGGAGGCGATGGGCGCTGCGGACCGGGATGTGCGCTGGGCCGCGGCGGGCTGCTGCCTGCAGTTAGGGCGCCGGCACGGTGAGGCAGTAGCGGCGGCGAAGGGCGCCCTGCTGGGTGCTAACCCGCTGGCCCGGAAGATGGGGGCCTATTGCCTGGGCGCCATGGGCCAATATGCGGATGTCGAAGCCGATCTGGCGGGTCGGCTGGACGATGCGGAACGGGATGTACGCCGGGCTGTGATTCTGGGCATCGACAAGCTGCCCCGGGTGTCGGAGCGGGTGCAGGCCCGCATCGCCGCCATGCGCGGCGATCCTGATGAGTATGTGCGCCGGACGGCCGCTGCCGTGGCTGCCAAGTTCGGCCGATAAGGATCCATGCACGACTCGCCTGGGCGGCCGCATGTCGTTTGCATGCGGCCGATTTTTTGCCCGTCTGGGTTCACCGGTGGAACCAGTCTTGCTTTTGAACCTTCTAAATGTCTAGAAGCATCAATTATGCAGGCGGGAAGTGGGCCGCGGTGATCCGCACCCTTGGCACGGTTTTCGAAGCCCTTCACCTGATCGTTGCACTGATTGTGGTCGTCAACGGTGCCATTCTGCTAAGGCGCAGGTATTGGGGTACTCGCCGGGCTGCTTGCCTGGGCGCTGTGATAGCCCCGGCAGAAGCAAGTCGGCCGTCCCGGGAGTCTTACGACCGAGGAGGTGCTTCGACCTGATGAATGGACCGTTAAGTCTCGGCTGGGCGGCGTTAACTCGGTACCCGGTGCTGTTCGTGATCCCGGTAATCTGGGAGTTGGCAGCCAGCACGCTGGTGCGGCTGTTGCTCGGTCCGGCGCAAGCCGCGGCGGGCAGGAACTTTACTGTGAAGTTCCTGCTGCCACCCTCGCTCCCGGCCGGGGCGGAGTTGATCGGCCAGGGTAATAAGCTCGGGGCGAATCAAGCAGGAGTGTTATCCATCCTGCTTGCATTTCTGGCGCTGATGGCCAGCGCATTTGTCACCGCAGGCTACCTGCACCTGCTGCAAGGGGCGCTCCGGGGCACCGCCCCCACGTGGGAGCAGTTTGTGCAAGGGGTGAACCGGTTCGGCGGCCGCCTGCTGCAGTGGCACCTGTTGCTGGGCGCCGTGCTGCTGGTAACCGGCCTGGTGGCGGTTGCCCTTGGCCCGGTGGGCATCATCCTGCTGATTGCGCTTCTGCTCGCGGCCATTTTCTTATTCCTGGTGGAATGGCTGATCGTTGTGCAGGACATGAGCCTGGGCGAAGCGCTGTCGGCCAGCCCGGGCTGGGTGCGTGGGCGGTTTGGCGATCTCTTTCCCATCGCCCTCGTCTCTGTGGGGCTTTCCGCGGGGCTCTCCCTCCTCCTGAGCGGAACCGGGTTGAACTCGATCCTCCTGGCCAGCCCGCTGTGGGGCTGGTTCGGCACCTGGCTCGCCCTGGCCGTCACTGCCGTGGTGGCCGGACCGCGGTATGGGTTCTAGCCGGGCACGCTGGCGAAGGCCAACAGTGGGGCAGCAAAATCAAGAGCCGGTTGCCACCCAACTGATGGGCGGCACCGGCTCTGTTTTCCGTGTAGCGCCAGTCCGCTACTTGGGCTGGTGCATCTTGAGGAGGGCGTAGATTACATCCATGACCGGCGTGGCTGCGCCGAGCTTGCGGCCCAACCGGCAGACTGTCCCCTGCAGGGTTTCGACTTCCAGCCGGCGCCCCTTTTCCAGGTCGACCAGCAGCGAAGCCTTGAGACCGGCGCCCAGGCCCTTGGCCTGCTCATACAGCTCGTCCGCCAGGGCCACCGGCAGGTTGACTCCCTCCGCCCTACCCACGGCAACGACTTCGGCGGCCAGCTTGCGGTAGAGCTCAAAGGTTTCCGGACATTCCCGAATGGGCCCGAGAGCTGACCGGGTGGCGCCCGTGATGCCTGCCATCGCCGTGATAAAGACGTACTTCTTCCAGATCTCAACCTTGATCTCATTCGTAAGCTTGTGCGGGATGCCCGCCCGCTCGAGAACGGTGTCAAACGCAGTGGTCCGGGCGCTGGGCTCGCCGCTCAGTTCACCGAAGACGATCTCCTTGAAGGGGCTGTTCAGCCGGACGGTACCGGGCGCCGGAATATCGACCGAGATGCGGCAGAGGCCACCTACCATGTGGTCCATGCCCACCGCGGCGCCAATCCGGTCGCTGCTGTCCACGCCGTTCTGGATGGGCAACACCATGGTTCCCGGCCCGACCATCGGACGGATCGCCTGGGCTGCCGCGTCGGTATCGTACGCCTTGACGGCGAAGATGATTACATCGACCGGGCCGACGGCAGAAGGATCGCTGGTGGCACTGACCCTGGGCAGGTGAAACTCCTCCTGGCCAATCACCTTCAGCCCCTCGGCTTGCAGGGCCTGCAAATGGGCGCCCCGGGCGATGAAGGTTACATCGTAGCCGGCGCGGATGAGCTTGGCACCGTAGAAAGATCCTGTCGCCCCGGAGCCCATGATGGCGATCCGCATATGTTGCTGCCTCCCCGGACTGTGAATAGTAAGCGTCTTGTGATAGTATACCACCGTGTTAACCCGGATGGAATTTCCCTGCGCCTTTCCTTTATGGTATCTTGGGGAGAGACGTTGGTTCGGACAGGAGGCCCTTCATACCATGTCGCGCTACGAGAAATCCGTCGATTGCTACAAGAAAGCGCTGACCCATATCGTGGGCGGGGTAAACAGCCCGGCCCGGTCATTCAAAGCCGTGGGCGGCGGGGCGCCGGTCTTCATGTCCCGGGGCCGGGGCGCCTATATGTGGGACGTGGACGGCAACCGCTACATTGACTATCTGGCCGCATATGGTCCGGGCATTCTCGGACACGCCCACCCCGACGTGACGGCGGCCATCATCCGGGCGGCAGAAAACGGGACCCTCTACGGCACCCCGACCCCGTGGGAGATCGAACTGGCCGACCGGCTGAACGCGGCGCTGCCATCGTTGGAGCGGGTGCGGTTCGTCTCGTCGGGCACCGAGGCGGTCATGAGCGCAGTGCGCGTGGCCCGGGCCTACACAGGGCGCCCCAAGGTGATCAAGATGGAAGGGTGCTATCATGGCCATTCCGACTTCGCCCTGATTGCCGCCGGCTCAGGCCCCTCGCAATTGGGCCAGCCTGACTCAGCGGGCGTCACAGAATCGGTGGCGCAGGACGTGATTACCGTGCCATTCAACGACCTGGCGGCCCTGGAAAAAGCGTTCTCCGCCTGGGGTACCCAGGTGGCCTGCGTGATCACGGAGCCGATCGTCGGCAACTTTGGCATCGTCAACCCGGCGCCGGGGTATTTGGAAGGCGTGAAGGGCCTGACCCACAAGCACGGGGCGCTGCTGATTTTTGATGAAGTGATTACGGCGTTCCGGGTAGCGTTCGGCGGGGCCCAGACGCTCCTGGGCATCGAGCCCGACCTGACGACTCTCGGCAAGGCCATTGGCGGCGGCGTGGCCCTGGGCGCCTACGGTGGCAAGGCTGAGATTATGGATTACGTCGCACCCCTGGGTCCGGCTTACCAGGCCGGAACCCTCGCGGGCAACCCGCTCTCGGTGCAGACGGCGCTTGCAGCGCTGGACATCCTCGGCCGACCCGGGACCTATGAACGGCTGGAGAACGACGGCGCGTATCTGTCAGAGAACCTGATGAAGATTGCCCGCAAACATGGCCATACCGTACAATTGGGGCGCAGCGGCTCCATGTTTACGATCTACTTCACCGGGGAGCCGGTGGTCGATTACGCCGGCGCCGAACGGTCGGACAAGGAGCAGTTTGCCCGCATGTTCCGGGGCTTCCTGGACCGGGGCATCTGCCTGGCTCCGAGCCGGTTCGAAGCCTGGATGATCTCTATTCAGCACACCCGGGCAGACCTCGAAGAGACGCTGGAGAAGGCCGAAGAAGTGTTCGCAAGCATGTAAGAAGGGGGGCGCCCGGCGCCCCCCTTTACCCTTGCTTGATTACCAGGAATCCGCGGTTGTTGACCCCGCAGGTGACCCGGAACATCTCGGCGCCGATCTCCTTGTGTTCGAAGCCGAACTCGAAGGCGCAGCCTGTCTGGACTTCTGCGGCCTCGACCCGGCGGGCCCGCACCACGACCGGTGTCGCCCCCCGCAGGGTAGCCAGCACGCCCAGCTTCACTTCACCGCCTGCGACGATCTCGCTCTGCGAGCAGGTTGCTGTGGGCGGTGTTTCCACGGAGCCCCCGGAAAAGATCGAGCAGCCCACGAAATTCTCTTCTACATAGACATCGCGGCCGGCCCAAATCTGGGTCTGGGCGAGCGACTTGGCCCGGATGTCGCCTGTGGCAGCGGCCCGCGCTGCCTCGCCAAGGACGACGTTCAGGCGCAGCGAGAGCGACTGGGCGGTAGTGCGGTTAAAGGAAGTGGCCGATTCGGAACGGGCAACGAGGCTGACCAGGTCGTTCATGGCTACCTTGAAGGCCGGGTCGGCTACCTGCAACTCATCCGCCTTGCGCCAGAGCGCCCGGACAAATGAGCCGGCCTCCTTGAACCAGGCTTCTTTGACCTGGATGGCTACCGAGGCCGAGTCACCGAGCTCTTCCACGCGGCGCTGCAGGAACGCCAATTCTCCGCGCAGCGGCGCGTAGGAGCCGGGCTGCAAGGTGTGCAGCTTGCTCAGTGCGACGCCGCCCCGCACGATAATGCCGGTCGCCGTTATTTCGCTGCGCTCAACGCTGCCCCCGACCACCACCTCGCCGGTCGTGGACACCCGGGCGGTGCGGATGTTTCCCTGCACGATGACGTCGCCGGCGGCAGACAGTTCGCCGGTGAGATCACCCGCGATCAGTTGGACCGGGAAGATGTCGACACGCTTGGCATCTCCATCCTGGACGGTGCGGGCCCGCCCCGATGCCGCAGCCACCAGCCGCCCGCCGGCCAGCAGCCGGGTGCCCTGACCCGGTGCGATGCCGCCGGTGTCGCCGGTGCCCTGGTAGACCTGAGTACTCTCCCCCGTCACGGTGATGCGCGCCTTGCCCGGATGACCACCCTGGTGCAGGGCAATCACCTGTCCGGGCTCCACCATGGCGACGCCATCCAGCTTCCAGATCCACTCGCCGGGATCGGCAGGCTGCGCCTCCTGGCCCCTGGCCGCAAGGGCAGGCCGGTAGGTGGGGTGCGCAAGCTCCTGGTCGATCGCCGCTTCGTCGACGCCAAACTGTACGCCCAGGCGCCGCAGTTCCGCGAGGATGATCTCCCGCGGCGCCCCCGGGCGCTTGCGGGCGTGGGGACTGTAGCCCGGACGGATCTGGGCAGGCTGCTGCCCGTCGACCGAAACCGAATCGGGAATGCGATTCGGATCGGCCGTAAGGATCAAAGTCGCCGCCATGGCATCTTCTGCGAGGGTCACGCGGAAGAACTCGTTGGGATCTGTTTCACAGCGGATCTCGTCGGCCGCACTGACCACGCTCAGGCCGTCGGTCTCCAGACCGTTGATCCAGACCCTTACGCCGCCTTCTCCCACCAGGGTCGCAAACTTGCCGTTTCCAACCGGGTCATGCGCGACCAGGCGCCCGTTCAGGAGCTCGACCCAGCCGTCGCCATTGGCCGGGATCGTCTCTTGCGCTACCGGGGGGTCGGGCTGTTCCGCTTTCCCTTTCCGGCCCAGCCGGTCGAATAGTTTGTCGAAGAGCATTTTGAACCACCCTTCCCCGGGGGTGTGGTATGTCGCCGTAATGGATTATGTGGGGTCCCTTACATTTCCTGCTTAGAAATCCTGTTCCCAATAGTTTTGATCAGCCAACCCGGTCAGTTCTTCAGAGAGTCCCCGCCACTGCGCATAAGACTCACTCAATGTCTCCGCCCTGGCTCCAAGCGCAACGACACGCAGGAGGCGCCGTTCGCAGTCCGCCGGCTTTGTGCGGAAGCCGGCTATGTACTGGAGCGACCGCTTCCGGCTGGGGAAGACCCGGTTCAGCGCGAAGAGGGCCTGCAGGAAGTGGTCGAGGCAGAGATCGAGCGTGAAGTGGTAGAAGAGCACATCCTGACGGGAAACCGCCCTCCCGAAATCCTCTTCATCGGTGATGCGGGGCAGGTGGAAACGCAGGTTCGCTTTGGCCAGCCGGTCCGGGTACACGGCAATACGCTCCTTGATATGGGTGAACAGCCCGCCGGGATCGAAGAGGACGCCAATCCCCTGCAGCATGGCCAGCCTGCCGACGGGGTAGTAGTAGTCATCCACCCGGGCAACGCGATCGCCCCGCAGGGTGGTTTCCACCTCATCCCACAGTTCGTCGAGCGTGAAGTACATCAGCCATGTCTCAACGCCGCCGAGATCAACGGCATCTGCGACGCCCCAGCTGCCGCCGGCCAACACCCCGGTTTTCACGCCTGCGGCGGGCGCCCGGCTGAGCGCCGCGTGCCGGGCAGCCTCCTCCGGTATGGCACTGCAATATACGAAAAGGTCGATGTCGCCCTCCCCGGGCACCGGGAGCGGGCGGCTCCCGCCGCTGTGGCCGATGGCCTGTACGCCGGGGATTCTGGCCACGGCTTCTACAAGTTGCTCCAGCTGCTTCTCCATGCGTTGCACCTCCGGGCCTCGAATGATGGGCGGCGGGCCGAAAAAGCCCGCCGCCTCTGCATCACTGCTTATGTTTGATAATCAGCTGCCCTTTGGCGTTAGTGCCCGCCAGAACGGCGTCGAGGTCGCTCTTGAATTCTCTTCGCTCGGCGCCGAACTCGAAGGAGCAGCCCATTTGCACCTGCGTCACTTCAATGCGGCCCCCTGCCCGGATATTGACGGGGGAGGCCCCGCGCACGCTGCTCAGGTAGCCCACCTTCACGTCCCCGCCGGCTACTAGCTCGCTTTGCGACAGCACAGCCCCTTCGGGCGTCCGGATTGACCCGCCGGCGAACAGGGAGCTGACCGTTACTTTCTCCTGGACCACGATGTCCCGGCCGGCCCAGACCATGCAGTGGGCCAATGACCCGGCCTTCACGTCACGGGCGCCTACCGCCTGGTCGGCAGCCTTGAGCAATTTGCCGACCGCCATCAAGAGGCGGCCTGCCGTCGGGAGGTCGACCCCCGACATCGCCTGGGCGCCCATGAAGACCTTAGCCAGATCTTCGCAGCAAACGCCGTAATCCGGGTGGTGGACACCCATCTGCTCGGCCTTGCGGCGGACGGCCCGGACCACGTTCTGCACTTCGCGGAACGCTTCTTCCGTGACGGGCCGGTGGTTGTGAATGGCCTCGCGCATCGCTTCAATGCGCTGGTTCATCCAATGGAACTCGGCCCGGAGGGAGACATAGTGACCCTCCGGCACGGTAAACAGCTTGCTCTCCACGACGTGGCCACGAATGGTCATGACATCCGCATGGATTTCGCTCTTCTCGACGGTGCCGGTCGCGATGAACTCGCCGGAGATGTTCACCCGGGCGCCCAGCACGTCGCCCAGTACGATGACGTCGGCCGTGGCGCTCAGTTCGCCCGTCAGGTCGCCTTCTACCCGTTCCACGGGGAAGATGTGGACCCGCTGTCCCTGGGGCGTGGGCAGGGCGCGGGCGCGCCCCGAAGCGGAAGCGACCAGGCGCCCGCCCGGCACCACCCGGGTGCCATTGCCGGCGAGGTAGATCTGCGGTTCGGCGATATCTTCGTAGATCCGGCTGACCTGCCCCTTGACGGTGATGCGGGGCTTGTTGGACTGTCCGTCCTGGTAGGCGGCAATCACCTGGCCCGCTTCCACCAGCGACCACTCGTCGAGCTTCCAGACCCACTGCCCGGGCGTGGGCGCCTGTGGCTCCTGCCCGCGGGCGATCACTACCGGGTGGCCGCTGGGCGAGGCCAGCTCGTGTTCCAGGATCCATTCCTGCAGGCCGAACTCGACGCCCATGCTATTGAGCTTGTCAAGGATTTGCTGGCGCACGTTGCCCGAGCGGGGCCGGGCTTTGGTCGAATATGCGGGTACGAGCCGGACCTGGTGTCGGCCCGAAACGGCCACGGTGTCCGGCAGGCGCGCCGGGTCGGCCGTCAGGTGGAGTTCGACGGTCATTTCGTCTTCGCTCATGCGCAGTTCGAAGAACTGCGTGGGATCGACGGCAACTTCGTAGCGGATTTGGTCAGCCGCCGTGACGGCGGTGGGCTCGGTCACTTCCTCGTCGTTGATCCAGAGGCGAATGCCGGCCTCAGGAGTAATGGTCGCGTAGCGGCCGTCCTCCGCGGGGTCATGGACCACGAGGCGGCTGCTCGCGAGTTCCACCCAGCCGTCGACGCCAATGACGGCCGTCTCATTTGCTTCGTCTTTCCGCTTGCCGAAACGGTCGAACAACCCTCGCAGCACCACGGCCAGCCCTCCCCGCGGGAAAGGAACCTCTCAGGTCTAGGATATTACACTGTGGGAAGTAATTCCTGCTCCTGCAGCCAGTTCAGGATATCCTGAAACACCTCTTCGCGTCCGGGGTCGTTGAAAATCTCGTGATACTTGCCCGGATACAGCTTAAAGGCCTTGCGCTGATGGGGGACCTGCGCATAGACGGCGCGGGTGCCTTCCGGATCGACGATCAGATCGTCGCCGGCCTGCAGAAAGAGCACAGGCAGCTTCATAGACTGGGTGAGCCCCTGGTGGCATGCCAGGCCCGCTCGAGTCGCCTCGGTGAACCAGCGCGGGGTGGCCTTGCGGCCTACCAGCGGGTCCGTGGCGTATTTCTGGACAATGTCCGGATCGCGGCAGACGTTCTCCGGTGCGAATGGCACGGACAGCTGCAAACGCGGCAACATCAGCGAAAGGATCGGCGCGAGGGCCCGGGTGACGGGATCGACCTTCGTTTTCTGGGCAAAGAAAGGGGAAGAGACGACCAGCGCCTCAATAGTGTCGGGATAGGCGAGGGCGTACCGGAAGGCGATGAGCCCGCCCAGGCTGTGGCCAACCATGAACGGCCTGGTGCGCTCCTGGGCCATATCGACCAGGAGCCGCAGGTCTTCCAGATACTCTTCGAAACGGTTTACGTGGCAGCGCGGGCCTTCCGACTGGCCGTAGCCGCGGTGGTCCATGCCGTAGACTGCGAAGCCTCGCTCCGCGAAGAATTGAGCCACATGGGCATACCGGCCGATGTGCTCGTTCATGCCGTGGACCAGAACCAACGTAGCCCGAGGAGCCTCCGGTTCCCAGATGCGGAAGAACAGCCTGACGCCGCCGGCGCCGGTGAAATTGCCCGTACGCTCAGAAATCACGCTCAAGTCCAGCCCCTCCCCCATATAGCTAATCAGTGTTCCCTATGCCCCGGCAGCGCGGGGGATGTTTCATCAGCGGTTCGCCCGTGCGCCGCGGTTTTCCTCCATGTACAGAAGGTTCGTGCGGGTAAGAAATCGAATTGGTCCAAGTGGCAGAGCGATACGGGAGGTGCAACCTTGAGACTGAACTGGGGCAAGACGTTCGTGCTCGGCTTCGGCTTTCTGGCCATCAGTGCCGTCTGGCCGCTCTACGACTCTTACATGCCGCATTTTTTGGGTCAGTTCCTCTCCAGCAGCGCCCTCATTGGTGCCATCATGGGCCTCGACAACGTGCTTGGCTTTACGCTGCAGCCCTGGATCGGGTCGGTCAGCGACCGGACGCAGTCGCGGTGGGGCCGCCGGCGCCCGTATTTGCTGGTCGGCATGCCGATTGCGGCGACCAGTCTGGTCGCTCTAGTCTGGACGCACAATGCCGGCTTGGTGGCGCTGCTGCTGACCACAGGCGTGCTGAACCTCTCCATGTCGCTCTTTCGCTCGCCAACTGTGGCCCTGATGCCCGACCTGACCCCGCCGCCCCTGCGGTCGATGGCCAACGGCGTCATCAATCTGATGGGCGGGGTCGGTGCCGCGATCGTGCTTGTCCTGGGCAAGGCGCTCTATCCCGTCAACGGGGGCTATCCGTTCGTGGTGGCTGCAGGCATCATGATCATCGTCTTCTTCCTCTTCCTCTTCTTCATCCGTGAGCCGGCGGTTCCGGAAGGCGATTCCGGCGTGGAAGAGACGCCGCAGAGCCAACTGGCGTCGCTGGCCTATCTGGTCACACACCGGGATATGAACACCCTACGGCTCCTGTCCGCCATTTTCTGCTGGTTTGTGGCCTACCAGTCTGTCAACACCTGGTTCACGACCTATAGCGTCCAGCGTTTCAACATTCCCATCAACTCGGCGTCCGGCGCCCTGCTGTTCTACACCGGCGCGTTTATCCTGGGCGCCCTTCCCGCCGGCTACATCGGCACCCGGTTTGGCCGGCGAAACACGATTTCGGTAGGCCTGATTGGAATGGTGGCCTCATTTCTGGTCATGCACTTTCTTACCAGCCTGTCGCAGATGATGATTTTGCTGGTGGTCGCCGGCCTTTTCTGGTCGCTGATCAACATCAACTCCTACCCCATGGTCGTGCAGATGTGCAATCCCAAGGATACGGGCACTTTCACCGGCCTGTACTACATCTTCCAGGGCGTGGGCGGCATCGCCGGCCCGTTCCTGACGGGCATTCTGTTTGACGTATGGGGTTCCAAACGGCCTTTGTTCCTGACAGCCCTCTTGTTCATGGCCCTTGCTCTGGCGCTCATGTACTCCGTGCGCAAGGGCGAGGCTCAGACCCGGGAGGCGAGATAGATTGTTATATTCTGCGGAGACGGCTGCCATATATGATCTGTACTTTCCCCCGGACCGGAGCCCGGAAGCCGAACTGTGGGCCCGTCTGGCTGGCCCCGGCGCCACGCACCTGCTGGAACCGATGATCGGGACCGGCGAGGTGGCGCTGCTGCTTGCGGCCAAGGGGTTCGAGGTGACGGGCGTGGATCTGGCGACGCCCATGCTGGCCGTGGCCGAAGAGCGGCGCCGGGCCGCGGGCCCGGAGGTGGCGGGGCGGGTCTGCCTGATCGAAGGGGATATCTGCCATGTGGCGCTGCCTGCCGCACGGTTCGATCTGGCCTATGTGAGCCGTGGCAGCTGGCACGTGCTGGCGGAGCGGCGCATGCGGATGGACGCCCTGCGGGCGGTCCGCCGGTCGCTCAAGCCGGGCGGAAAGCTGGCGATTGAGCTTTTCCCGCCGTTCAAGTCCGGCGGACAGTCGGAACCACAGGCGTTCCGGCCTCACCGTCCCGTGCCGCCGGGGCTGGACGTGGTGAAAACGTCGATGGTGGAACGCGACGTGGATCAGCAAGTGATGCGGATTCATGAAGCCCTGACGGTGAACGGCCGGACGACGGAGTGCTGCCTGCTGCTGCAGTTGCTGACGCCGGAGCAGATCCGGTCGGAACTGAAGAAGGCCGGATACCGGCAGGTGGCCCTGTATGGCAGCTACGCATTGGCGCCGTATAAGGACGGGGCGCCGCTTATCCTGACGGTGGCCAGCGTTTGAAAGAAAAAAGTGTTAGGCCACATGCTGGAGGATCAGCCCAGCATGTGGCCTCTTTTGCGCTTGGTCAGTCCAATTCCTTGCGGTAGTTCCGGCACAGTTGCCGGTCGTTCGGGTCGTCAATCGCATCGCAGTCAGGGGGCACAGGAATCACCCTGCGCTCTCCCCCTTCGATCACGCCGGGCCCGCCACAACTGCCCGGAGTGCCTGCGGTGGCGTTGGCACGGGACAGGTTGTCCAGGTACGTCGTCTCCTGGTTCTCAGCCGTGGGGTTCGGGTTGACTTCGATGGTTACGCTGAACTCCTCCAGATCGCACCCGATGAACGGCAGCCCGTAGGTCACGGTTTCCACGGAGCCCGGGGCGACGGAAATCTGGCGTTCCGGCAGCCTGAGAACGCCCGAAATCGATGAGGTCACGATCCCCGTTAGAGGGACCGTTCCTTCGATGACCCCTTCGGAGATATTGGCCACGTATGCCGTCATCTGCAGGTGGTCCGGGAGCACCTCGACGACTGCGGTGGCCCGCAGATTCAGCGGCAGGTTGAGCCGGTAGGGTAGCGCGATGAGGTTGTCGCGATAGTTGGTTTCATAGTGCTCCGAGGGCGCCGTGTCAGCGCTGATGGCTGTTTTGACGGCGATCAGGGCGCCCGGCGAGGCCGGGTCGTATTGGGCGACTTTCTTGATGTCGATCACACCCACGATGTACCCTTCCTTGGGGAGTGACGCGCTGGCTGTGAAAGGCCCGCTGACCGGCGTAATGGTGTCGGACACCATGCCGGGCGGCAGCAGGGCGGGGGCGCTGATGGGCGTGAGCGAGGGGCTTGGGCCGCCGCTGCTTAGATTGTTCCAGTCCTCTATATTGATGACGAACCAGGTGACATCCACGTCGCCGTTCCGAATCTGGCTGAGGGTTGTGCCGGCGCCGACCAGGCTGGCGTCAAGGCGGACTGAACCTCTGAAGGTGACGGCGTCGCCCGGTGCGTACGGCTTCTCCGGTGTGAGGCTGGCGCCGTTCCAGGAGAAGTTGAAGGGCACGGGATTGTGATAGGCGACCAGCCGGTGATGGACAGTTCCTGATGCATCGGTGGTGTAGTTGACGCCCGTCATGAGGAGGCGGTTGGCCAGCATGGGGTCGGTGCCGATGCCGGTGCGCTGGGAATAGGTCTTGGGCGCCCGGGCTGCCGTTTCGCCGGGGCGGAGCAGGGAGAGCGGGAAGGCGACGATGCCGTCGTGCTCGACGAGGGTTGAGGCGCCGGTGGGCAGGTCTTTCCAGGCGTTTATCGGCTCAAGGTTTGCGGCGGAATAGAGGTACATGTTGCCGTTGACGTCGCCGAGGGCGACGGCTTCGGTGCCGTCGGCCTGGCGCAGGACCAGGGGGGCGGTGTTGACGGCCCGGCGCCATCCTTGGATTCCGTCTGTGGGGAGACGGCGGAAGGCGGTTACGGCCATGGTTTCGGGGTTGATTTTGAGGAGGGCGCCGGTGGTGCCGGGGTCGTAGCTGTCGAGGCTCGGGTCGGGGCGGAGCGGGTAGGGTTCGCTGTTCAGCCTGAAGTTGCGGAGGGTGACGTAGATTGAGCCGTCGGCGCCGATCGCGGGTTCCGTGTTGGTGAAGGCTGTACTCGCCCGGAACTCCGGGGGGAGGATGCTGAGAAGGTTGACGGGTAAGGTTTCGTCTGCACCGGTGTAGGCATAGAGCCAGCCGTTCGTGTCGAGCCAGTAGACCTTGCCGTTGGGGGCGGCGGTAAAGGTGCCGGCAAATCCTCCGGTATCGCCGGTCTTCTGGTATGCCAACTCCATGAAGAACTTCCCATCCGGTGCCCGGTTGACGTGCATTCGGAGTGCCCGCCCCTCGCTGCCGAGGTCGGTCCCGATCATGAAATCCTGCGGGCCAACGGCAACGGGTGAAGGGGTCACCCATCCCCCGTAGACCTTGTCACCGAATTGGTTGGCGTCGGGTTCAAGGCCGTGTTCGAAGCCCCAGGCGGCCCAGATGCTCCCACACTGGGCGGTGCTCGGGTCCTCTGGAACTGGCCGATCGCCGACCACAACCACGTCCTGTCCATCGATGCGGAGCACGAGCGGTGAGCCCACGATCTTGCAGCCCTTTGCCAGGATGAGCGAACGCATTTCCCCGTCCCGGGTGCGGTAGGCCCAGAGCTCGCCATACGGGCTGCCCCAGTAGACAATGCCGCTCTCCGGGCTGTAGGAGGGGCTGCTCGCGGGTGTGCGGCCCGGACCGAGATCCCTGTCCCGGTTGTCAGGATTGCCATTGGGCTGCAGCGGTCTTGCGCCCTCCGGCAATATCACTACCCCATCGTAACCGGAAAGGGGCTTCTTGTCTTGCCCGAGCCTGATGCCCCACAAGTGCTTTCCAGCAGTGTGGTAGATCATGTCGCCCACGACCACCGGCTGGGTGGAGCTTTCGCCAAAGCCGGGGCGGAGATATACACCGCCGAACTGGTTATATCCAGGCCCATCCGCAACGCTCCACCATTCCCGGGCGTTCATGGCGCCGACGGCTTCGTCTGAGCGGCTCGTGCGCTGAAACGTTCCACCTTTGGTGATCCAATCTGCATGAGTGCCAGAAGCTAGGGTGAGCGTCCAGATTCCCACCAGGAGGAGGGCGACCACGACTCGCCCTCCTGTTCTTGTCCGCCTAATCATGCTACCTCCTCCGACCAATCGCTAGAACTTCATGGCCCGGTTCTCGAGCGACCACGACGGGTACTCATAGTACGGGAAGAACGGCGTGAAAATGTGAACCTGGTTGCGGCCGTACAACTGACCGTCCCACTTGAATATCGGCTGCTCGCCCACCCAGTAGACCTTGGCGCCCATCTGCTCTGCCACGAACCGAACAGGGACCATGACTCGCCCCGGCGGCAGGAGAACGGGCGGCGCGTCCAGAGGCACCGGGCTTCCATCCACCAGGGCGACGTTGTCGTTCACCTTTAGTTGGATGACGCGCCGGGGCTGGGTCACCGACTTGTCTTCCAGGTCGTAGGCTTCGGTCCGGTCAGGGATCAGGCTCTCGGGCGTGAACCAGTCTTTGGGTTCATTCCCGGGCAGCGAAAACGGATAGACGACCATCCGGCTCTTCTCCGGAAAGGCGATGGTCACCGTCCAGGTCGCCTGGTCCCAGGTGACTTCTGCACCCATCATTTCGCTGACGAAACGAACCGGTACGCGGACCCGGCCAACGGCAACATCAAGGTAGGCTGGTACGTCGAACTTGGCGCTCGCATCCCCGTCATTGAAGCAGACCGCAATGTTTTCAAAAGTCCCTTCTCGGGAATAGGTGCAGGGCCCAAGCCCCCCTTGATGGATCGAACCGCCTCGGGACAGAACTGCGTCATCGCCCAGTTTCAGTGATAGCCGGATCTGCTCTCTTTGTTCCGGCGTGAGTGGCTCGATCCGTTCGATGAACTCCACGGGGGAGAAACTGCAGCCCCGAGAAGCACTGTTAGCGACCATCAGCGTCTCGTGATATGTAGCACGGTAGAGCTCCGTGTCCGGCTCGGGGTAGAAATACGCATAGTCCGTGTTGCCGCAGCCAATAAACTCATAGCGCCACAGATACGGATACTGCTGAGTCCAATCCGGCAGCGGGCTCAGCACCCGAAAATTCAGGTGCTCGGGATGGGGTGGAGGCATTAGGGTCTTCATATGCTCCCAACTCTCCCGCACCGCATCCGTAATCCCCCCAGGCGCCGCCGGCGGCGCCCAGCCCGCCGGCCACCCGGGCCCCGGATCGTAATTCGATGCCGGGTACTCTACCACCATCGGTTCAGGATCCCCCTCCGCGAAGCTCACCGCATTGGGCACCACCGCGGCCGCCACCGCGACGAGGACCGCCGCCAGGACCAAGCTGCGACTCGCAAGGTTCCGCTTGATTCGCCGGAACATAGCCACTCCCCCCCGCACTAATTCCCCATCCAACTAGTCACACGGAAGAAGACAACGCCAGGTTCGGTAGTCGTTCAAATATCAATTATCCTTGTTCCGACTGTACTCGACCGAACAGGAATATATGAGGCTTCCACCAGCTACCGCAGGCCCTTTGTTACTGGACGACATTATGTCTCAACGGCGACGCTCTTGGGTGTAGTTGGTTCCGGCGCTCTGTGCCGTGTACGGTCCCAAATGGAAACGGATGGGTTCGGAGGATTTTTCCCAGATGCAGTACGGAGAAGGATGCAATAGGTAGTGGAATCGCGTGGGTGAAGGGGCTCTGCCATGGGGAAGACGAAAACGGTGCCGACGCCATCGATTTCGCGGGTGAACGGGGTTACGTTGAACTGCCGGTCGGCGGGAACCTTGATGTTTAGCTTGCGGAGCGGGCGGAAAAAGCTGAACTCGGCGCTATTGAGGGCGCCGAGCAGTCGAACCGGGACGGCGCCGGGCTCGTCGGGGAGCGCCTTCCCGACACTGACTTCGCCGGTGGCCACATCGGTGGACGTCTTCAGATTCGTGATGACGCCGCCGAAGGCCCCCTGCATGTCACTCCAGAGGGGGCTGGTCAAATACATAAAGGTTTCACGGAGACGTCCTTCCTTAGGGGAGAGGAGTTCTGCCCGGTCTTTGGTATCCCACTGGAACGCTTATGTCACCTTGTCGCCCTTAGCACTCGTCATATACATACCTCCCCTGAATGGTTCCGGTATGTATTGCGACAGCCAGGTCACTTCGGTTCGATGGGTTAATCGAGTTCTTGCGGCCGCTGTGCGTTCGAGATCGAGGCGCTTTTGGCGGCGTGCCCCGCCTGTTAGGCGGTGGCTTGCATCCCGGTTACGCATGGGCGCGGTCCGGCTGCTGGTTGCGTTGTGTCTCCCTCGGGTTCCCCTTGCGCCCGGCTTTCGGTGGGTTACCGTGTGGTTTACAGGGCCCCTGACGGTCGCCGTGCGCCCGGGCCAGCCTAACGGGTGCGGGGGTACGCGTAGTTGCAGCGACGCGGGTGCGAGTTGCCCGGGCCTCGTCCGGTGATGGGCTGGACGGGGCCGCAGCCTGGGGATCGCCTGGCCGGGGAGGACTCTCCCAGCCGTACGCCAAAACAACCTTGGTACAGCGAACAAGACGCCTGGAGGAGTATCGCCATGTCCACCAGTAAAAATCATGGTCCCGATCACAGTCGCCGGCGTCTTCCTCATGCTCAACGGGCTCATGATTGTAGCCACGCAGGATGAACTTGAGGAGGTCACCCTTGGGGTAGCCGAAGGAACCGTCCGCCTGCCCGAGTTGACCAACTGGATTCGCAATTACGTCCACTCCCGAGAATAAAGTCCCCACCAAGTGAAGCAGGACGCAGGCAACACGCCTGCGTCCTGCGCTTGCTCCACCGGTGATTCGTGACCGCTGACCAGCCGATCAGATGACCTGGCGATAGTTCAGCAGCAACCGCAGAATGTCCAGTGCGCCGTACATCCACCGTGTGCCAACGGTGATACGGAGATCCCGCTTCCACCAAACCGCATAGACCGCCGGCAGCAGGCCGACGGAGGGGAGCAGGGTCTGCCACGGTGTGCCTGCAACAGAGACCGATGAGAGGAGAATGCTTACCAGTGGGGCCCACCGGCCGAGATTTGTCATGCGGGGCAGCAGATAGCCGCGATAGTAATACTCATCAACAAGTGAGCCAACCATGAGCCGGATCGCCATGAGTGTAAATGTAACGCCCAGCAGCATGGTCCGGGAGCCCGTCGCCAGCTGTTCAGGCAGGGGAAGCAATGCCCCCGTCGGCACGAGATTGGGCAGCCATGCCCGAAATAGCCCCGGGATCAGCTTGTACAGGGGCGCACCGATGCCAAGGGTCACGAAGAGGATCCAGGCAAGCAGCAGTGGCAACAGCCAAAAGTATTGGACGAAGGGTGTCCGGTCCCGGTTCAGCACGATGCGCCCCAGGCTCAGGCGGCCGTGCTCCCGCCAGCCGAGCCAGAGCAAAAGGCCGAACTGCAGCGGTACGACCAGGCAAAGGGTAGTGACGGCCAGTGCCCAGAAGGTGGGCAGGTTGCTTCTGGCAAAAGTCGGCGCAAGCACCAGATAGCCCAGCAGGGCAACGGTTTCGGGGAGTAAATGGAGGAGAATGATCCGGACGGTGGAGAGGGGCGCCGGCCCGCCTGGGGTCGGGGCGGCAGTGAGGATGCTACTCAAGGGACCACCTCCATGGACGCTGTCGAGTCAGACCGTTGCGCCGCGGTCACGGGACGAGCGAGCACCATATGTCAGGCTGCCCTTCGCTAATGCCGAACCCGGGCACCGGCAGCATCCACTCCCTGATTACCGCCTGGACCTGCTCGTGACTCAGGGCAGCCGTCAGCCCGAATAACACAACCGCTGCAGCAGTTGCCACCCCCCACTGACGCAGGCGCCAGGGGCGGCGCTCCAGCGGGGCTGTTTTCAGCCGGGCCACCCGCAGCACGCGCGCCGCCACAGCGGCCGGAACTGCCGGGGCGCCCTGCACCAGCCATTCGAGGTCATGGGCGTCCAGGCCCACGGCCTTCATGAACTCCCGCTCTTCGCGGTCATACGGCTCAGACAACGTCGGACACCCCCTTCTTCCCCGCCATACGAGCCCGCAGTGCTTGCCGGGCCCGCGACAGCCGGTTGTCAATGGCCGTCCTGGTCAGACCGAGGTCCCGGGCAATCTCTGCGATGGGCTCCTCGCAGAAGTACCGGCGAATCAGCAGTTCGCGATCCGATTGGGAGAGGCTGTCCATGGCTTCGCGCAGGGCGTCGCCCTGATCCTTGAGCAGCGCTTCCTCCTCGGGCGAATCGGGCGCCGCAGGCTCTGGTCTGGGCTCAAGGGGGATCACCTTCGCCTCGCCATCAGCGGTGTAGCGCTGGCGCTGAAGCTTGCGCCGGCGGTCCAGCGCTGTATACTTGGTGATCATCAGCAGCCAGCCGGCCAGTGTTGATTTATGCGGGTCGTACTGGGCAATGCGCTCCCAGGCGCGGGCAAACACATCGGCAGCAACCTCCTCCACGTCCTCAGGAGTTCCCGCCTGCCCGAGAATCCAGCCGGCAAGATGGTGCACCCGGTCGACGTACAGCCGGACGAGCAGATCCAGGGCCGAAAGGTCTCTGCTCAGGAGGCGTTGGACGAGGTCGTCAGGCATGGAACGTCGCTCCTTTCCTGCCCAATTCACCAAGTACTACGGCATGAGGTAGAAAATTCTCGCAGAAATAGTGAAACCCCTTGGGAAAGTACCCAGGGGGTTTAGCTGCCGGTGCTGTGATACCTCCGGATGCCGGCCCGCCAGATTGCCACAGCCAGCCCGAAGAAGGCGACCCCCATGACGGGCGTTAGCAGCGACCATCCGATGAAAGCTTCACGCCGAAGGAAGTAGGCAGCCGGGTAGAAACCCACGAACGCGAAAGGGAAGATCCAACTAAGCAGTATACGCAGAGCCCGGTTATAAATCGCCGTGGGATAGCGCCCGTAGTTGTTGACGTTCCAGAGCAGCGGCAGCAGCCCCGTCCGGCCGTCGTACCAGAAACCGATGGCCGCCAGCGCCAGGTAGACGCCCAGGTAAACCAGTGTGGACCCGACCGTCAGCAGAACCAGCAGGGGAACGTCGTACCAACGCCAGTCCAGGCCCAGGGCGCCCCCCGACCAGAGCATGATCGCCACACCGGTTATTAGCCCCATGAGGGGCTCCAGTTCGATGCCCTCCAGCAGGAGCTGGAAAAGGGCGTTGGCCGGCCGCAGCAGCAGGCGGTCCAGTTCGCCCTTGATGATGTAGCGGTCGGTGAAATCCCACACGCCGCCGGAAAGCATGCCGAAAAAGGCGTAGGGCAGCAGGAAATAGCCGTACACGAAGAAGACTTCCTCCTGCCGCCAGCCGGTGAGGCTCGGTACCTGCTGAAAAACGACCAGCAGGAACACGATGGCCACGGATTGATACAGCACATCGGTCACAAGGCCCGCGAGGAGGTCGGCCCGGTATTCCAGCCGACCTTTGGCGTACTGGGCCACATAGCTCCAGAACAGCTCCCAGTAAAACTTCATGCGCCTACCCTCCCTGAACCACGAGGTAGCGCCGCGCCCGGCGCCAGAGGCCCCAGGTGAGGGCGCCCAGCGCGAGAATCCAGGCCGCCTGCAGCCCGATGGCAGCCCAGGCTTCCCGGCCCTGGAGGCTCCCCGTGAAAATCATATTGGGCAGGTAGGAGATCGTCTGGAACGGCAGCCACCGGATGACGGCCTGCAGCCAGCCCGGATAGAACTGAAGCGGCAGAAAGAGGCCCGACAGCAGGTCGGTGGCCAGGCTCTTGGCCCAGCGAAGGCCCTGGGCGTTGTGGAGAAAGAAGGTCAGCAATCCGAAGACGGCGTTGAGGAGTGCGTTGACAAAGAAGGCCATAGCCCCTGCCACGGCCCAGAGCCCGTAAGTGCCGGGGTCCCCGGGCAGTTGCACGGGAAAGAGGAGCGTAGCCACCACCATGCCCGGGATCATCCAGAAAGTGAGGCGGAAGAGCCCCTCCCCGAGCGCGGAGAAGAGCTTGCCAGCCAGGTAATTGTAAGGCCGAATCATCTGAATGGCGACGGCGCCGGATTTGATTTCGTCGGCGATCTCGCGGTCGAGGTTGTTGAAGTAGAACGACCGTGTCATCCACGAGACGGCCAGGTAGGTGGTCATGGCGGCGACCGTCATGCCGCCCAGCGTCTCGCGGCTACCGTAGACAGCGCTCCAGAGGAAGTAATACCCCCCCGTATAGACGACATAGGTCAGGATACCGCTGAAGTAGTTGAGCCGGTACGCCAGCATGGTGAGAAACCGGATCCGTACCATCTCCACATAGGCCACGGCTAGCCGGCACCCCCCGTAAGGATCGCCTCGGCCAGTTCCTGGGTCCGGAAGGCTTCGGCGGCCGTGGTGTCAGGCTGGGCGCCGGTCCGCAGGCAAGTGAGGAAGTGCTCGGTGGCGCCGGCCATGCCTTTCTTCTCCAGCGTGGTGGACCAGGAGCCGAAGAGGGGCTCCACCCGCTCTTTCCCGTGCTCACGGATGCGCAGGTGCTCCATCTCCTCCACAATCACCGTCAGGCCGCCGCCATGCAGTTCCACCCGCTCGGTGGCGGCGCCCGCGCCGTACGACTGGGAAAGGTGAACGACAGCCCCGCTGTTCGTAGCCAACTGCGCCGCTGCCAGGCCGGTGCGGCAGATTGACGCCGCCACGGTCGCCTCACCGGCAAAGAAGCGGGCGAGATCGATGATGTGAATCGTATCATCCATGACCACTTGCCGCACGCTCCACCCGGAATGATCCCCGCTGCGGTGCTTGGTGATCTGAATGAGCTCCGGGGGGCGCCCGCCGAACAGCTCCTTCGCCCGCCGGTAAGCGGGGGCGTAGCGGCGGTTGAACCCGACCATCAGAAACCGGCCCTCTGCCGCTTCGACGATGCGGCGGGCGCCGTCCAGGTCGTTGGCCAGCGGCTTTTCCATGTATACGGCAATGCCCGCGTTCAGCAGGGCCACCGCCTGGTCGGGGTGTGCCTCGGTGGCGCTGAGCAGATAGGCGGCGGCGGGCTTCAGGGCCAGGATCTCCTCGAAAGTCCGGGCCTTCAGGGCGAGGCGGAACTGCGCAGTCAGATCGGCCACTCGGGCGCCCGTCCGGCTGGCCAGACCGACGATCTCCACGCCGGGGTGGTTGACAAGCACGGGCAAGTGCGCTTTCAGGGCGATGGAGCCCAGCCCCACGACGCCCACTGTGATCCTGTTCATGCCATGACGCCTCCCGTCTCGTACATCCGGCGGACGATCTCTTCCATACCGGCCTCCAATACTGTAATGTCCCGCACGGGACCTAGCTTGAGGAGGGCGGGGAGCAGGTCGGACAGGTCCTCCCCCTCGCCCAGGCGGAAGCGGAACGTCGCTTCGTCTTCCCGCTCAAAGGCCCGGCTCAGGCTGCCCGGATCCACATCGACCCCGAAGACGACCCGGACCGTCCGGTCGCCGGCCCAGCGCTGGCGCAGGTCGGTCAGCAGGCCGTCGTAAACGATGCGTCCCCGGTCGAGCATGACGACCCGGCGACAGAGCGCTTCAATGTCCGACAGGTCGTGGGTGGTCAGGAGGATGGTGGTGCCGTACCGCCGGTTCAACTCTTTGAGGAACTCCCGGATGCGCAGTTTGACGCTGACATCGAGCCCGATGGTCGGCTCGTCCAGAAAGAGGAGCGACGGCCGGTGCAGCAGGGCGGCGGCCATTTCACAGCGCATGCGCTGACCCAGCGAGAGCTTGCGTACCGGCGTCGCCATGAGGGGGCCGATCTCCAGGACGTCTGCCACGCCGCCCAGGAAGTATTCCCTGAACTGCTGGTCGCTGACCCGGTAAATCCGCTGCAGCAACCGGAACGACTCCTGCACCGCGATGTCCCACCAGAGCTGGGAGCGCTGGCCGAACACGACGCCGATGGTCCGGACAAACCGTTCCCGCTCCCGGTGTGGGTCGAAACCGCCGACCCGCAGGGTGCCGGACGTCGGCTGCAGAATGCCGGTCAGCATCTTGATGGTGGTGGACTTGCCGGCCCCGTTGGCGCCGATGTAGCCGACGATTTCGCCTGACTCCACGGTCAGGTTGATCCGGTCGACGGCGCGCAGCGTGGCATGCTGCCGGTCGAAAAGGTCCCGCAGGGCGCCGCCCAGGCCCGGACGGCTGCGCGTGACCCGAAACTCCTTGGTCAGTCCCTTTGCCTCGATGGCTGGCATGGAATGAATCACCCGTTCCTGTTCATGTAGGCGGCTTGCTAGGGGGATGATTTTCCACAGAGGCTCACCCAACACCTGCCCCGCGCAGCACCAGTGCCGCCACCCCGTAGTAGACCAGCATGGATGTATTGTCGGTCAGGGTGGTGATGAACGGACCCGACGCCACCGCCGGGTCGATGCCGAGCCGGTGAATGACGACGGGAAAGAGCCCGCCCAGCACCTTGGCAATGAACAGGTTGGCTGCGAGAGCACCGCCAATGGCCAGGCCGAAGCGGGCCGACCCCTGCCAGAGCCAGCCCGTCAGCAGGAGCGTCCCGCCGACAACCACGCCCACGATCACACCGACGAGGGCTTCGCGCAGCACCACCCGGGGCATGTCGTCCGCTTCAATCTCCCCTGTGGCAAGGCCGCGCACGACCACGGCCAGCGCCTGGGTGGCGGCGTTGCCGCTCTCACCCGCCATGACCACGGTGAACAGCGCTAGCATCACCGCCGTCGCCGGGGCGACCAGCCCGGAGAACCGCTCCACAATGAAGCTGGAGCCCATTTCAAGGAAGAGCAGGCTGACCAGCCAGGGCAGCCGGGGGCGGGCCAGTTCCCACGCCGAGACCGGCAGCGACGGAGCCAGGGGCTCTTCGGGCACCGAGACCGCGCCCAACTGGTAGATATCCTCCGTGGCCTCTTCTTGCAGGACGTCGATCACATCATCAACCGTGATGATACCGAGCAGCCGGTTCTCCTGTGAGACGACGGGCACCGCCACGAAATCGTACTGGGAGACGATGCGGGCGGCTGCTTCCTGGTCCATGGCGGCGGGCACCGACACTACCGCATCGTTCATCACCTCTGCGATCGGCGTCTGCGGGTGGGCGAGAATCAATTCGCGCAGGCTTGCAACCCCCGTCAGGCGGCCTGCGGCGTCCACGACGTAGATCAGTGAGACGGTCTCTGCCTCCCGGCCGACTTTGCGGATGTGGTTTAGTACTTCCGCAACGGTCATCGTCTGCCGGACGGAGACATAGTCGACCGTCATGCGCCCCCCCGCTGAGTTCTCGGGATAGGCCATCAGGCCCCGGACGGTCTCCGCGTATTCGGTCGGCAGCAGGCTCAGCAGTTGTTCCGCCTGGCGCGGATGGATGGCGCCTGCGAGGTCCACCACGGCGTCGGAGGACATTTGGTCAAGAATCGGGCGTGCGACGTCCTCCGGCAGGTGGCGCAACAGCCGATATTGCTGTATGTACTCCAGGTGCTCCAGCACTTCCGCGGCCGCCGGCGGCTCCAGCATGGCGAGCAGGCGCCGGGCGTCATCCCCCGGCAGTTCGGTGACCACCACCGACAGGTCATACGGCTGTACGCCCACCAGGTACTCGCCGGGCGGCGCCGCCGGATAGTGAAGCAGTTCCGAGATGCTGTCGAAGAGCTCAGCGACGGTCTGGCGCATGGCGATCAGCCTCCGTGGTCTACGGGCGCCAGACAGGGCTGCCCGGCGGGCAGCCCTGCTGGTTTGTCGGGGTATGTGCCCTGACTGGCTCGGTTAGTGGCGGGTGGGAGCGCCCATGGTCTGCATGGCCTGCGCCCTGGCCTGCTGCATGGCCGTGGTGGTGGACTGGCTGGGCGCCCGGCTCCCGGTAGCATCGGGCATTTTGGACGGGAATGGCAGCTGGATCTGAAGCTGCCGGGCGTTGGAAAAGGCGTCGGCGACGCCCTGTGCGTCGGCCACCGGCAGGCGGTACCAGCCCTTCTTGAACATGGTGGCGTAGACCTGGCGTTCGAGATCCTTCACCTTGCTGTGATTCTGCTTCCAAACCTGGAAAAGTGCGTCGTGGCTGGCCTCGTTCATAGCCGTGTCGTAGCCGTCGGACAGGTACTTCATCTGCGAGAGCAGGTCCTGCATGCGGTCCCTGTCGTTGACGTTCGGGTCGGTCTGCTTGGGCAGCCCCTCAGCTTCGTGGTGGAACATGATTACGTGGCCGCCTTCGAAGGTGAACTGGGGCTGGGGCAGTTGGGTGTGGCCCTGCGTCTGCTGCATCCTTCTTACCCCCTTCCCCTGCTACTTGCAGGCGAACTGTGAGACCATGGGCTGAGCGCCGCTGACGGCGGACTGGACGGTCTGTTGGACGTGCTCGCCCAGGTGCTGGACCACGGATTCCAGGTTCCGCTGGTGCTGCTCGGCGATTTGGAACATGAGATGGCGGCATTCCGGCTCCAGGGTCTGGTGGGCATACTGGAACGCCTTCTTGCAGGCCACCAGTTCCCAGGCGATGGCGTCCTTCATGTAGGACAGATCCTTCTCGGTAAGGGGGGTCATCTGCTCCGTTTGGTTCACGTGTGTCCCTCCTTTTCAAGCGAATCCAATCCATAGTGTTGCCGCTGCTCAACATAAAATGCGCGCGCTGCGGTTTTCGCCGCGAAGAAGCCAGCCCCCCGGGTTGGAGGGCTGGCCGTTTTTCGCATGCTAGTACTGCGCGGGCTGCATGCCCTTAAGCCGCAAGTAGGTGACCATCTGCCCGCGGTGGTGGGCTTCGTGGGCCAGGAAGCCGTACAGGAGCTGCACGAAGGGCTCGGGCGCCCCCCACGGGGTCTTGACGGCCCGGTCGTACTGCTCGGGCTCCAGCCCTCCGTAGAATGCGAGCTCGAGGGCCATCACCTCGTCAAACTGCTGCAGCACTGCTTCCATGGTCGGGAACCTCTCCAGGTCCATCCCCTGATCCCACTTCCACTCCTTGCCCTGCAAGGCCTCCAGCAGCGTCTTCTGCGCGGAGATCAGATGCAGCGCCTGGCCGCCAAAGGTCATCTGCTCGGGAGTCGGCCTGTAATGAAGGTCTCCGTCCACCATGGCCGCAATGGTTTCCCGGGTGATCCGCCGTTCGCTCTTCAAGTTCGCCAGCCATATCTCCTTGATGTTCACGCGGTTACCCCCTTGTTGTCATACTAGTGTTTATGTTCGGCAAACCGAGGGAGAATCCTCCCGGCAGGTATGCCGGCTGCCAGGAGGGAATTGCTAGGGGAGCCTGCATGTCCTGGGGAGGGTTATACAGAACGCGATGACTAGACCCACGTACGCCTACGGCGTGATTATCCTCCCGCCGCCGGACTTGTACCGTGAGCTGCTGGGCATCCGCGAGAGGCATCCGCTGCTGCGGAGCCCCGTTCCGCCGCACATCACGGTCAAATCTCCGTTCATTTACCGGCATACCGGGGCCGCAGTGGTCGAGCAGCTCGAAGCGATCTGTGAGCACTGGGCGCCGTTCGAGGTCCAGCTCAGCGGCCTGGGGGTCTTCCGCAGCTCGATCCTCTACGTCAAAGTGGAGGAATCGAAGGAGTTGGACGGCCTCCACCATGATCTGGTGGAAGGTCTGGACGGTTTCGTGGAGACGCTGAACGACCGCTACGACGGTGACGCCTACACGCCGCACCTTACGCTTGCCGAGAGCATGGCGCCCGAAGACCTGCCTGAAGCGAAGCGTGCGCTGGCGGACATCCGCTTCCGGCGCCGGTTCGTGGTCGACCGGGTTCACCTGCTGCGCGGACGCGGCAAGTGGGATATTACCCGCTCCTTTCCCTTGGGTCCCGCGTAAACAGAAGCGAATGCCCCTGCGGCTGGCGCGGGGGCATTCGCTTTGCCTACTTCTGCATGTCGAGAATCTGCTTGAGCTTGCCCAGCAGCCGGGCGAGTTCGGCGGGCGGCAGGCCCCCGGTACCGACCACGGTCTGGTAGGTGCTCTTCCCGATCTGAACCGTCACACCTTCAAAAATCGCATCTGCCACCCGGGGATCCACGTACTGCTCATCGACCGTGGACCAGCTGACGCCGTCCACCAACTGCCGCAGGGCCCTGGTCTCCGCAGCAGGGAGGCGCCCGGCGCGGCCCGGCTTTCCCCGGTCGGCCATCTGGAACGAGCCGTCCGCGGTGACGACCAGCGACTGGTTGAACCCCGCGATGCCGCCGGTGTAACTGTACGTAAGCTGCCGGAACTGCTTGCCGGAAGAGCGGGACGCGCAGCCCGCCGCCAGCAGGGCCACGATTGTGAGCAGAGCCACGATGTTCCGCATACCGGATCTCCCTCCTACCTCTTAATACGGAGGGGGATCCTTCCAGGTTCTACTTGCCCAGATATTGCCCAGCAACCCACCCGATGCCAATCAGGATGGCGAGGGAAAGCAATTCTACGCCGGCCCGTTCGCCGATGTCCAGCGGATCCTTCGCCCGGTCCCGGCCCCGCAGAATGGCAAGCACCGGCCCGATGGTCAGCACGGACATCAAATACGTTGCGGTCAGGGGCCAGCGGAGGGCCAGAGACCCGGCGGCGCCGATAATGACAGAGGTGAAGAACGTCCAGAAGGTGATGATGCCGGTCTCACGCAATATGGGGTTCACTGATGACCCTCCAGGTCTACGCCTAGTTGCTGAAGCAATTCCTCGCCGGCGGGCGTCAGGGCGAGTTCACCGTTCGCCGCGGTCAACCAGCCCTGCTCCAGGAAGTGCTGGCGTACCAGGGCGCCCAGGTGGCCGCCGAGGTGGTCGAAATGGTTCGCCCCGCGCCGTTCCGTGCAGAACGCTACCGGCTTGCGGCGGGAGAAAGTGAGCGGGGTCAGGGCAAGGCCGAGGTCGGCAAAGCCTTTCCAGCCCAGCGGGGTTACGCCGGGATTGGGCTCAGGAGTCACCCACCCCAGATCCACCAGCCGGTCGGTCAGCTTCTGGCCGGCGATGCCGCTGAGATGGTCGTAGCAGGATGCGATGCGCTTGCGCGGTGTTGTCATGGCGGTCAAGTCACCCCCGGCCTATTGTACCCCGAATTCCGTCGCAATGGGAGATGATGACTTCACGCACACCAGCAGTTCCCCACCGGAAAGGTCAATTCCTGTGGCCCAAAAGGCGCATTCCGTTGCCAATAACCACCAGCACGCTTGCTTCATGGACCAGCATGCCACCGCTCAGGAAGATCTGCTTCGTCACCACCCCCGCCAGCAGAAGCAGGACCACCCCCACGGCCAGCGCCACATTCTGACGGACCACGGCCATGATCCGCCGGCTGATGTCGATGGCCTGCGGCACCTTCTCCAGGCGGTCGGACATCAGCGCCACATCCGCCGCCTCAACGGCAGCCTGGGTGCCCGTCCCACCCATGGCGATGGAGACATCGGCCGTCGCCAGTGCCGGGGCGTCGTTGATGCCGTCGCCGATCATGGCGACCACATAGCCCCGGGACTCCAACTCACGCACGGCTGCCACCTTGTCGGCAGGCGACAGGCCGGCCCGGACTTCGTCGATGCCCAGGGCAGCGGCAACCGGGCGGGCGGCGGCCGCGTGGTCGCCCGTCAGCACCACCGTGCGGCGGACGCCGGCCCGACGCAGGGCGCCCACCAGATCCCTGGCTTCGGGCCGGATGGGGTCGCTGATGCCCAGGACCCCCACCAGGCGCCCGTTTAAGGCCACCAGTGCAATGGTTTCGCCTCTCTCCTCTGCCGCAGCGATTGCCGCCTCCTGATCAGGCTCCGGGGCGACCCCGTGGGCGGCCAGGTGCCGCCGGTTCCCCACCAGGATTTCGCCCGTTTCGCTGCTCGCGACGGCGCCCAGACCTGGCTCCAGCCGCCACTCGGCAGCGGGCGCCGGGCGGGCGCCCATCTCCCGGGCGTAGGCCAGAATTGCGCCAGCCAGGTGGTGCTCGCTGCGCTGCTCCGCAGTGGCCGCCAGGGCGACGAGGTCGACAGTATCGTAACCTCCGAACGGAATAATGGTAGTTACCTGAGGGCGTCCGCGGGTGAGGGTGCCCGTCTTGTCCAGCGCCACCAAATCGACCTTGCCGATGCGCTCCAGCCGCTCACCGCCTTTGATCAGAATCCCCCGCCGGGCGGCGTTACCCAGGCCGGCCACCACCGCCACGGGGGCAGCCACCACCAGGGCGCCAGGGCAGCCAATCACGAGGAAAGTCAGCGCCAGTTCCACATCACGTGTGAATATGTAGAGCAGCACCGAGGTCGCGATGATCGCCGGTGTGTACCACCGGGCAAACCGGTCCAGAAACCGCTGGACTTTCGGCTTCTGCTCCTGCGCCTCGGCCACGAGGTAAATCAGGCGGCTGAAGGTGGTGTCGGGGCCGACCCGCTCAGCCTGCACTTCCAGGTAGCCGCTCTGGCTGACGCTGCCGCTCAGCACCCGGTCGCCCGGCCCCACTTCGGCGGGCAGAGGCTCACCGGTCAGGGCCGCCGTATCCAGGGCGCTGCGGCCTGCCAGCACCCGACCGTCGACGGCGACACGATCGCCGGGAAGTACTACGACGGTCTCGCCTGCCTCCACCGCCTCTGCCGGCACCTCGCTGGCGGCGTCGCCCCGGCGGACGCGGGCAGTCCGGGGGCGCAGGTCGATCAGCGTACGGAGGGCGGCCCGGGTGCGCTCCAGCGTCAAATCTTCGAGGTAGCTGCCCAGCACATAGAGCAAGGTGACGGCTGCCGCCTCCCAGGTCTCCCCGATCCACACCGCCCCGGCCGCGGCCACGGTAACCAGCAGGGCAATGCTAAACTGCCTGACGCGCAGCCCGGCCAGGGCCAGGCGGACGACGGGCACTCCCGCCACCGCAGCGGCAAGGGTCATCAGGATATCGTAGGTCGCAGCACCCCGGACGAACCAGGCGGCGCCGGCTAGCAGGCCGGCGACGGCCACAACGATCAGTTTCCGGTGCCTGAGCATGGCCACACCCCTCCCCTAGCGACCCCGCAGGAACATGGTCACCTCAAGGCCCTGCTGCCGGACCGCCGCCCGGATTTCGGCCTCGCCGAGCCGCGCCTCGTCGTACTCCACGTGCAGGGCGCCGGTCCCAAACGCCACCCGGGCGGACTTCATGCCGGGAAGCCCTGCCACCGCCTTCTCCAGCTTGCCCGCGCAGGACGGGCAGGTCAGGTTTGCCAGCAACACCATCTGCTTCGTCATGATGCACCACTCCTTTCGTTGGTGCCATCATCGCACCGGCGGAGGCGGGTCCACCTTGACGCACGTCAATCGCGGACAAAAAAGAGAGGCGCCCGGTGAGACGGGCACCTCGGGTCCGGCTGTATTCAGCTTTCCGCCAGGCGCCGCAGCCGCTCGGGCTGGCGAATCACCACGACCCGGGCGCCCGCCTGGCTGATCAACCCCTGCTCCTCCAGCGCCCTGAGCCGGCGGCTCAGGCTCTCCGGCGTGGTGCCCAGCCGGACGGCCAGTTCGGACCACGGCCCGGGCATCTTCACCCGGATGCCGTCCGGTCCCTTCGTCCCGGCAGATGCAGCCCGCAGCAGTTCGGCCGCCAGCCGCTGGCCGACATCGCGCAGGCCCAGGTCCACAATCAATTCCTCCGCCTCAGCCAGCCGCCGGGCCAGGGCCTCCACCAGCCGCAGGGCGACGTCCGGGTGGTGCCGCATCAGTGTCTGGATCGCCTCCCGGGGCACCAGGCAGCAGTCGGTCTCCTCGGCCGCGACCAGGTCATGCTCGTGAACAGCAGGTGCGAAGAGCGCCATTTCGCCCAGGAAGGCGCCGGGGCCCAGGAAGCGCACCACCTGCTCGCGCCCGGCGGCGCTGACGTGCACCTGCTTGAGGCGCCCGTGCGCCACCACGACCAGATGGGCGACGGGGGCGCCTGCCGCGACCACCATCTCTCCCCTAGCGAAGTGGCGGTGCCGCATCGCCTGGCCAAGTTCATCCATTCCCTCGGCGGGAAGTGCTCGGAAAATCGGAACACCGGCAGCGCAGGCCGGAATGCCGGCCATGCAACTCACCTCCTGGCAAGCCGCTGGACCTCGTCGTTCAGGTAGATGCGTGTGCCCGCCTCGTCAGCACCGAGCGCCACATTGACCATGGCCTGGGCCACGTCCCGGGCGGCAATCGGGCGGTATCGGGCCGGCAAGAAGGGGGCATACAGGGGGCTGAGCGCAACGGCGATTCGCTCGCCGGGGCGGTGTTCCTGGCGGTGCCCCAGCAGCAGAGCCGGGCGGAAGATATGGATAGCGGGCACGCCGGCCGCAGCAACGGCCGCTTCCACTTCACCTTTGAGGCGGCAGTAGAAGATGGCCGACTTGGTGTCGGCGCCAATGGACGAAACCAGTAGGTACCGCCGGGCGCCCGCCCCGGCGGCCAGCCGCGCCATTGTGAGGGGGTACTCGAAATCAACCCGGCGTTGGGCGGCCTGTGAGCCGGCTTTCTTGATGGTGGTGCCCAGGCAGCAGTATACGTCGTCTACCCGGAAGGCCTCTGCCTGCTCTTCCAGGCGGTCAAAGTCGACCACGGCCTGCGCTAGTTTCGGGTGGCTCCGGGACAGGGGGCGCCGCACGAGTGCGACGACCCGCTCATACTCGGGCTGTTCCAGCAGCAAATTCAGTAGTTCGCCGCCCACCAGTCCGGTGGCGCCGCCAACCATTGCAGTTGTCATAGGATCGCATCATCTCCCGGCATTACATTCCGCAGACACGGCATTCTTTCCTCCGGATTATCCCCTGAGAAAAATCACGTCCCCCGAAAGGCCAGTTACCCGGCGTTTTCGTATAAAGCAGTACACCGGACACAGGAGGGAGATGCGGATGCGGATGCAGCTGTGGCTGGCCATCGTGGCAGCGGGGGTCCTGTTGACTGCCGGACACGGGGAATCGAAGCATTCGCTCGTCATTTGGGACCGCACGCCTCCCCGCACTTCGACTTTTTCAGCCGGCACTCTCGCCCTGGCCATCGAACGGGGCGGCGGCGATACCAGCCCCGGTCCATTGTTCTATGGAACGCCCCTGGAAGGCCAGACCCCGGACGGGCGGCCCGGCCTGTTGCCCGCCGGACTGCTCGCGCCCGGCGATGCGATCCACCGGAGCCTGGTGGTTCGCAACACCGGCACGCTGGATGCAGTGATTACCGGCATTTCCGCCGAGCTGACCGGCGGCAGCCGGATGCTGGCGGATCGGCTTCAGGTGCTGGTGACGGCCGATCCGGCAGGCGCCCAGCCGGTCGTATGGGGCCCGCTCTCCGAGTTCCTCAGGCAAACGCAGTTTCTGGCCACGGGGGGCATCGAGCTGAAGCAAGGAAGCGATATCACCTTATACATCTGGGTGACGCTGCCGCTGGAGGCAGGCAACGAGTACCAGGCGCTGCGCAGCGTGGTCTCCTTTTCCATCCGTGCCGAGCAGCGCGGCAACAACAATCCCCCTCCGCCGCCCGTAAAGCCGCCTCAGCTGGGGTAATCCTGCAATGTCAAGAGGGCCGCCTGGTGAGCCAGGCAGCCCTCTTTTTCATGTTTGCCCTAGTGCCCCCCGTGTCCCCCATGGCTTTCTACCGTGGCAGCAGGCGCATCGCCGACGATGTAGTCAAGCCCGATGGTCAGAGGCACGACCAGTACGATGAAGAGGGCGATGACCCCATAGACCCGCTTGACGCTCAGCCGGATGCTGTTCTTGAGGATGAAGCTGAACAGCGAGAGGCCGAAACCTAGAGGAATGAGGGCCGCCGAGTAGGGCGGATTGTCCGAGAAGTGCTGAATGCCGCCGCTGATCATGCCAATGCCGTTGGAGAGCAGAAGGGAGAATCCCAGACTTCTGAGGACGGCGCCCACGGTCAAGCGTAGGGAAAGAAGACTGCTCGCCACACGATGGTCATCCTCCAGGTGATTTTTCGGTTCGCTGCGCATGTTGTTGTACCCTTACGCGACTGCGGCTGTCAATCCGCCCGCGCCAAATCCCCTCTTATGCACCATGACGGTCACTGTCGGGTCTAGGTACGATACCCCCCTAAGGCATTAAATTTCGCCGCCGGTTTGACTGCACCACATTTTCTACACAGGTAGGCGGTAAAGTCAGCACCATCAGATACCTGTTCGAAAGGGGTAATCACATTGCGAAGTCGTATCCTGCCGGCGATTCCGGCGGCCCTCCTGCTGATTCTGGGCGCCGCCGCACCGGCTCTTGCCGGAGGCGGGCTCCCTGTTCTCTCCTCAATGAAGGCCGGAAACACCGAAGTCACCATTTATGGCGATTCCATGTTCGTTCATACGGGGACAAATACGCTGACCGTAGAGGCCACCGGCCTGCCCGAAGGAGCGGCCATCGCGCTGAATCTGATCGGCCCGGACGGCAAGACCGTGGTTGTCCCGCTCCGCCCGTTGCGGGTCGTGGCGGGCCCTGCGGACGCCCACGGGGGCGACCATGAGAACGAAAGCGACGGCCACGAAAGCGAGGACAGCGGCCACGAAAGCGAGGACAGCGGCCACGAAAGCGAGGACAGCGGCCACGAAAGCGAGGACAGCGGCCACGAAAGCGATGGCGACGCCCACGAGACCGAGAGCACGCAGCATGGCAGCAGCCACGATGCGCAGGCTGATCAGCACGGCGACGAACCGGCGGAGTCCGAGAGCCCGGTCTGGTTCCGAGGCAAAGCATCCGTCCCGACCACCGGCACCTGGAAGGCGCAGCTGGAGATCGGCGGCGCCAAGGCCACGGATGAACTGAAAGTCGTGGGCAACGGCCCCAGCCCCCTCTACCTCGCCTTCACCGGCGTGATCATGGGCGGCACCATTACGTACGGGGCCATTCAGCGGCGCCGCCAGTCACAGACGGGGAGGGCATAGAGAAAATGGTAGCACAGCGCAACCCGGCCCCGGTCCCCCCGCAAGAGTCGAACAATCTGCTCGACAGCCCCTGGCTCAAAGGGTTCCTGAAGAGCCGCTGGTTCCCTGCCATCTTCACGTACCCGACCCTCCTCGTCTTCGGCTACATTATTTATGCTTTGCTCTGGGGGCCCGAGGCGGCATCCGCCAACCTGGGCACCAGCCTGACCTGGGTGCTCTGGTGGCCCCTCATCCCGGTCTTCATGTTCACCATGGGCCGGTTCTGGTGCGCCATCTGCCCCTTCGCCACCACCATCGACCTGCTGCAGAAGTTCTTCGGTCTGGGGCGCCCCGTGCCGGCCTTCCTGAAAAAGTACGGCATCTGGATCATTGACGCGGTCTTTATCATCATCACGTGGGCTGACCATGTCCTGGGCATCGTCGAGTCGCCCCGGGGCTCCGGCTACCTGCTCGGCCTCATGCTCACCGGTGTCGTGGTGACCGGCATCCTGTACGAGCGGCGGAGCTGGTGCCGCTACCTCTGCTTCCTGGGCGGCCTGTCGGGCAACTACTCCCGCTCCTCCATCGTCGAGCTGCGGGCTACGCCGGAAATCTGCGCCACCTGCACCACGCAGAGCTGCTACAAGGGTGACGGCAAGACCGCCGGCTGCCCGATCTTCGAATTCCCCCGCACCATGCAGACCAGCGCCAACTGCAACCTGTGCGCCAACTGCATCAAGACCTGCCCCAACGGTTCGATCCGGCTGGACATGCGGCCGCCGACCAAGGAACTCTGGTTCATTGCCCGCCCCAAGTTCGAGGAGTCGTTCCTGGCGGTCGTCATCGTCGGCATCGTGCTGGTACAGAACATTACCATGCTCTCCTTCTGGCAGCCGGTGATGGAGTTCTTCATGTCGGTCCTGTTCGGAAGCAAGACCGCCGCCTTTACCGCCGTTTTCCTGATCGCCATGGGCCTGCCCATCGGCGTCATGTCCGCCGCCTCCTGGCTGAGCGGCCGCTTCACGGGCGAGACCTTTGCCAAGAACTTCGCCCGCTTCGGCTACGCCGTCATTGCCCTGGACCTGGCGGGCCACATCGCCCACAACTTCTTCCACCTGCTGGCGGAAGGCAAGTCGATCTTCTACAACGCCGCCGGCCTCTTCGGATATCAGATCACTGGCAGTGCGGCCATCGTATCGATGCAGACGATCCAGATTCTGCAGTTCGCCACCCTGGGCCTCGGCATCTTCGGGTCGATCTTCACGGCCTACAAGATCGCCGCCCGGGACCAGCAGGCCGGCCTGAAGGCCTTCTGGCCGCACCTGATCGTCTTGCTGATCTTCGGTGCGGTGAACCTCTGGCTGTTCACGATGCCGATGGAACATCGCGTGTAAATGAAAAGAAGGCCGGGCGCCCTGCAGCAGCGGGGCGCCCGGCCTTCTTGCTATGTAGGTGTTCAGATCAGGATGAACGACAGGAGCGCCACCGTCAGAATGGCGACGATGCCCGTAACCAAAGTGCCGACGGTCTGAGCCCGGTACGCGGTCGGCACTTCCATATTGGAGAATTGGGAAACGACCCAGAAGTAGGAGTCATTGGCGTGGGAGACGACCATAGAACCGGCGGCGATGGCCATGACCATCAGGACGCGGCCCATTTCGCTGTCGTAGCCCATCGTCGCGAGCATCGGGGCCATGATGGCCGAGGTGGTGACCAGCGACACCGTCGAGGAGCCCTGGGCAGTCTTGATGGCCGCCGCGATCACGAAGGGCAGGAAGATGCCGAGGCTGTACTGCGCCAGGGTGGCGCCCAGATAATCGCCGATCTTGGTGACGGCCAGCATGCGGCCCAGGGAGCCACCGGCGCCCGTCACGACCAGGATGACGGCGGAATCCCGCAGCGCCTCGCCGATCCACTTGCTCAGGATATTCTCATCGATCTTCTGGACGAGGAAGAAGCAGAGGAAGATGCCGATCATCAGTGCCGTAACGGGCGTGCCCACGAAGTTCAGGGCGAACTTAATGTGGCCGCTGCCGAAGGGCAGGCTCGGGAAGTTGGCGACAGAGGAGAGGGCGATGAGCAAGATGGGCACCACCAGGGGCGAGAAGGCGGCCAGGGGGCTCGGCAGCTTGCCGTACTTCGCCTTCAGCTGTTCCCAGGTCTCACCGACGTCCTTGCCGTCCAGCTTCTGGTTCGGATCAAAATGCTTGGAGAACCGCATAGCCCACCAGTAGCCGACGATCATGGCCGGAATGGCGCAGACCAGACCGATCATGATGACCAGGCCAAGGTTAGTCGCTTTCAGGTTGCCGGCGGCGGCGAGGGGGCCCGGGGTGGGCGGTACCATGACGTGCGTGGCATACAGGCCCGTGGACAGGGCGATGCCCAGCGCGGTCAGGGAGACCCCGGACCGCTTGGACAACGCCTTGTTCAGTGAGGATAGAATGACGAAACCGGAATCGCAAAAGACGGGGATTGAAACGATGTAGCCGATGATCGACATTGCCAGAGCCGGCCGCTTCTCGCCGACCCACTTCAAAATCGTGTCGGCCATGACCACGGCGGCGCCGGACTTCTCCAGCATGACGCCGATTACGGTTCCGGCAACGATCACCAGACCAATGCCGGTCATCAGGCTGCCGAAGCCTTCATTGACGTGCTTGGCAACATCCAAAATGGGCATGCGGGCTGCGAGGCCGACACCGTAAGCAGTAAGGATCAGGGCGAGGAAGGGGTGCAGCTTGAGCTTGGCAGTACTCCAGACGATGAATGCAATCGCGACGGCAAGGATAACTAGTAGGATCGGGCCGGATACCATACTTCGAGTCCCCCTTTACCCATGCGGGAGGTTTATGCCTACGCCCACCAGCCGGAGCGCCCGGGCGGTTGCCCGCTCCAGGAGTTCGGCGGCACGCGACATGGCCTCATCGAGGGTCATGGGCCCATCGCAGACGCTGATCAGGGACCTGATGTTATGCACAAGCAGGCCGTCGGCGTCAGGAGTGACGCCGCCGGAGACGACAATGGCCGGAATGCCGTGCTGTCCGGCGCGGCGGGCCACACCCATGGGCACCTTGCCGGCCAGGGTCTGGCCGTCGGTCCGGCCTTCGCCGGTGACTACCAACGTGACGCCCCGCAGTTTCTCGTCGATGCGGACGGCCTCCATGACCACTTCGATGCCCGGGCGCAGGCGTGCGCCCAGGAAGCCGGTCAGGCCGCCGCCCAGACCGCCTGCGGCGCCGGCGCCCGGCACATCCCGTACGAAGACGCCAAGGTCGCGGCCCATCACATCCGCCAGGTGGCTAAGCGCGCCGTCCAGGATCTGCACCATCTCGGGGGTAGCACCCTTCTGGGGGCCGTACACGGCAGAAGCGCCCCGCGGTCCGCAGAGGGGATTATCGACGTCGCACGCGACAAGCAGATCCACCTGCTTGAGGCGGGGGTCAAGGCCGCTGACATCAATTCGATCGAGTTCCAACAGCGCCTGACCGCCAAAACCGATGGGTGTGCCGTCCTTCTTCAGCAGCTTGGCACCCAGCGCCATGATCATGCCGGCGCCGCCGTCGTTAGTGGCGCTGCCGCCGATGCCGCAGACGATTCGCTTTACGCCGCGGTCCAGGGCGGCTCGGATCAGTTCGCCCGTCCCATACGTTGTGGTAATCAGCGGGTTGCGCTGCTCCTTGGTCACCAGCAGCAGTCCGGATGCCGCTGCCATTTCGATGGCGGCGGTTTCGCCGTCGCCCAGCAGGCCGAAGCGGGCCATGACGGGCAGCCCGAGCGGACCGGTCACATCCTGAATAATGATCTCGCCGCCGGTGCCTGCCACAAGGGCGTCTACCGTGCCCTCGCCGCCGTCAGCCATGGGAACCTCGATGATCTTCGCCTGAGGAAACGCCGCAGTGGCACCGCGAGCCATTGCAGAAGCGGCATCAGCCGCAGAAAGGCTGCCTTTGAAGGAGTCGGGGGCGATCAGAATCCGCAAGATTCGCACCTCCAACGTTTATAGTTGTGAAAACCCTAACAGGAGAAGAATTAGGCACCATCCGGCAACGGCCTTTGGCCCGTCTGTCGAATGGTGCCTGAATTTGCGGCCCCTAGGGAGCGCCTTCCTGGACATTCTGTCCAAGAAGCCGCTCGATCACCAATGCCAGGTAGAGGCGAACGGCCCCATCCCAGGTTCGCGGATCAAATCCGGTCGCCGACGCCGCCTGCTCGAGCCTGTACATCAGGGTATGCCGGTGAATGCTCAGCTGTTCAGCTGCCCGGGAGAGGGACAGATCTGACCGTACGAACACCTCAATGGTCTCCCTGGCGGTCATGCCTGCAGTGGCGCTGAGGGGCGGCAGGCCGCCCAGCACTCGGCGGACAAAGGCCGCGGCATCTTCGGGCTGAACGGTGGCAAGCAAGGTCTCCAGGTGCAAATCGTCTGCGGAGAAGGCGCCCGCCCCCAGCAGGCGACGCCCGGCGGAAAGCGCCAGCAGCGCTGTGCGGTAAGACCGGCGGAGCCCGGGCAGTCCCGGTGCCGGTAGCCCTGCGGCCAGAGCTACGCCGGGCGCCAGCATCCCCCGGAGCTGTTGGACGAGCCCGACCGCAGCAGCGCCAGCCACGACCACCAGACGCCCTTCCCAGGGACCGGTCGTCATGACGGGCCGCACGCCCGCATCGCTGATGGCCTGCTCGACAAGGGCCGCTGTGGCGCCAAGCCAGGCATAATCGCCCGGCTCCGCCCCCGGGGGCGCTTCGCCCACAAGCACTGCGTAGGGGGTCTGCTCATCAAGGCCCAGAATGGCCGCTTCCCGAATCGCCCGGTCGGACAGGTCGTCGGTGCCCGTCAACAAGTCGCGCAGCAGGGCTTCTCGGGCCAGAGCGCTGGTTCGCTCTAACTCAGCCGTGCGCACCTGGCCCAGCATGAGCTGGACCATTTCCCGGATCAACTCGCCAAATGGGCGCACCTCATCCGGCAGACCCGTTATGCCGACTACGCCCACAATCCGCCCGCTCAGGCGCAGGGGCAGGTTGACCCCCATGCGGACGCCGCCCCAGTTGGGGACATCTTCCGGCTGTATCTCCACGCGCCGCCCAGTCCGCAGGACGGCCGCGGCGCCCTCGTGAAAGCTGCCAATCCGGGAGGAGTCGCCGCTGCCCACAATGACGCCGGCGCCGTCCATAATGTTGACATTCCGCTGCAGAATCGCCATCGCCCGATCGACGATGGGCTGCGCCAATTCGGTTGTGAGCAGCATGATCGCCCCTTAGCGCGTGAATTTGCCACGCACATACTGCTCCGGCCACGACACGTCGACGTTCAGCTTGTGCGCTGCGGCGAGCGGGAAGTATGGGTTGCGGAGCAACTCCCGCGCCAGCAGGATAATCTCCGCCTGACCGGAGCGCACGATCTCATCGGCCTGCTGGGGCTCGGTGATCAGGCCCACCGCGCCGGTGGGAATCTCCGCCTCCCGGCGGACCCGCTCGGCAAAAGGCACCTGATATCCAGGGCAGAGGGTAATCTTCTGCGATGGCGAATTGCCGCCGGACGACACATCGACCAGGTCGACTCCCCATTCCTTCATCCACTTCGCGAGTTGGACAGACTGGTCGCAGTCCCAGCTGAGCTCACTGTCGACCCAGTCGGTCGCGCTGATCCGCACCCAAATGGGCTTGTGGGCGGGGAAGTTCGCCTTGACCGCTTCGACCAGCCGCTTCAGGAAGCGCGCCCGGTTCTCCAGGGAGCCGCCGTACTCGTCCGTCCGCTTGTTGGTAAGTGGCGAGAGGAACTCATGGGTCAGATAGCCGTGGGCGCCGTGAATTTCGACCATGTCACACCCAATCGCTTCCGCCCGGCGGGCGGCCTCGCCAAAGGCAGCCACAATCCGGTCGATGCCGGCCCGGTCCAGTTCCGCCGGCGTGTTCCAGTCCGTGTCGTAGGCGATGGCGCTGGGCGCCACGGGCTGCTCGGGGCCGAACCCCTTCTTGGGACTCCAGGCCTTGCGCCCGGCGTGGGCCAACTGAATGCCAAAGGCGGCGCCCTGGCCGTGGGCGAAATCCGCAATCTTCTTCATGGGCGCGATGTGGACGTCGCTCCACAGCCCCAGGTCATGTTCGGAGATGCGCCCCACCGGCTCTACTGCCGACGCTTCGGCGATCAGCAGCGCCGTGCCGCCCACGGCCCGGGTTCCATAGTGAACAAAGTGAAAATCGGTCGGAATCCCGTCCGTGCCGGCGGAGTACTGGCACATGGGCGCCATAACGATGCGGTTGCGCAGGGTCATGGACTTCTGGCTGAACGGTTCAAAAAGATGCGGCATGGTGGATAGTAACCTCCCGATCAGTAGTCTGCCCCCCTACGTGCCGGGCGAGCAATAGAGCGTAGTTACACAGCATGGCCCAATCTTCCTGCATTCGGAGGAGTCCGGCGCTTGATTCTATAGGTATTTGTCTATAGAGTAATATGTAAGCTGTTTACCTATGCAGTGAATAATATGTATTATGCGCCGGGGGTGTCGCACATGTCGCTTAGCGGATTGCACTTCCTACTGACCTACCGATGCACTGAATCCTGCGACCACTGCTTCGTCTTCGGGAGCCCGCGCGCCCACGGCAACTTCAACCTACCCACCCTCTGCCGCATGCTGGACGAAGGCGAACGCCTGGGCACGGTGGATTCGATCTACTTTGAAGGCGGCGAGCCGTTTCTGTTATACGACCTGCTGGTCGCAAGCGTGCGGGAGGCCAGAAGCCGGGGCTGGACGGTCGGTGTGGTCACGAATGCCTTCTGGGCCACCTCACCGGAAGCGGCAGCCGAGAAGCTGAGACCGCTCGCCGCCCTTGGCCTTTCCGATCTCAGCATCAGCGACGACGAACTGCACGGGAATATAAAGCGGGCCGCCACTGCGAGGGCGGCCGCCCGGGATCTTGGTATTCCTGCTGACTCCCTCCACGTGGATGCAGGCACTCCCGGCAGCGTCATGTACCGGGGGAGAGCGGCGGAAAAGCTGGCGGGGCAGGCGCCCGGTCAGCACTGGTCCACCTTCACCTGCTGTCCCCACGAACAGCTGCACGACCCGGGCCGGGTCCATCTGGACGCCGGCGGTTGGGTGCATCTCTGCCAGGGGCTGGCCATGGGGAACTGCCTGCAGACGCCGCTGGCTGACCTGGTTCAGGCTTACGACCCACAGCGGCATCCCATCGTCGCACCCATCCTGAAGGGCGGTCCGGCGGAGCTAGCCCGCGTCTTCGGGCTGCCCGATCAGGAACTCTATGCCGATGCGTGCCACCTATGCTATCTGGTGCGCTCACGGCTGCGGGGGGACTTTCCGCTGTACCTGGCGCCTGGACACGTGTACGGTGAATAAAAGTAGGAGGATATTTTGCCACTGCCACGGAGGACGCGGAGAGCGCGGAATTGCAGACGCGGAATTGAACATAATGAGAATGTCCATTCCGCGGTCTCCAACTCCGCGTCTTCCGCGTCCTCCGCGGCTATTTCACTGCCTTTTCCCAGTGGTGCCCGGATCCACTGGCAGCACCATCCGCATCAACATGGAAGCCGCCAGGACCACGCACAGGAGCCCTCCGGCCACGATTAGCCTGATCACGGGACCGCCCCCGATCATCCGGCACTCTCTATATACGAGAAACGGCTGTGCCCGGACTTTTGGGGGCTCACAGATCACTCATCCCGATAGCCAAGGTCCCGCAGCACACCCTGACGATTGCGCCAGTCTTCCTTCACCTTGACGAACAGCTCCAGGTAGATCTTCGAACCTAGCAACTCCTCAATATCTACCCGGGCGCGGGCGCCGATCTGCTTAAGCAGGGCGCCCTTCGCCCCGATAATGATCCCCTTCTGGCTGTCACGCTCCACGTAAATGGCCGCCGCGACATAGACCAATCCGGACTGGCGCCGCTCCATCTGCTCGATCTCGACGGCCACCGAATGGGGAATCTCCTCCCGGGTCAGCTCCAGGATCTTCTCCCGAATGAACTCAGCGATGACGAACTTCTCGGGCTGGTCCGTCACCATCTCATCGGGGTAGTACTGGGGCCCGTCTTCCATACGGCCCACGATCAGGTCGAGCAGCTTGTCAACGTTCTTGTTGTTCAGTGCGGAGATGGGCACCACGTCCAGCCACTCGATCACCCTGGCCTCCGGCGGCGGATTCTCCGTCCGGTTCGCCGGCTCGCTGAGGGCTTTGTAGTTGTCCATCACCTTATACCAGTCTTCGCGCTGCACTTTGTCCATCTTGTTGCAGACCAGAATCGCCGGCTGTCCCGTCCGGGCGATGGCCTCGGCCACGTACTTGTCGCCGTCGCCGGGCTCGTGGTACGACCCGTCCACGATGAACAGCACCACATCCACTTCGGGAATGGTGCTGACGGCAACCTTATTCATGTACTCACCCAGCCGGTGGTGCGGCTTATGGATGCCGGGCGTGTCCAGGAAGACTACCTGGGCGCCCTCCCGGTTGTACACCCCCAAAATCCGGTTGCGGGTGGTTTGGGGCTTGTCCGACATAATGGCGAGCTTCCGCTCGATAAACGCATTCAGCAAGGTGGATTTGCCCACGTTGGGCCGCCCCACGATGGAACAGAAACCCGAAACAAACTTGCTCATACCTTACCCCTTCGCCGGTAAATCAGTCTCACGGAAAGCGCCCGGCAGCAGTTCCCTGACGGTCGTCTCCCGGACCTGCCCCCGGGTGCTGGCCAGAATCACCCGGGCCTCGGGACCAAACTCGCTCATGACCTGCCGGCATGCGCCGCAGGGGCTGACCGGCCCGTCGGTATCTGCGATCACGGCGATGGTCGCGATCCGGTGGTGCCCGTCGCTAACCGCCTTGAAAATCGCCGTGCGCTCGGCACAGTTGGCCAGGCCGTATGAAGCGTTTTCGATGTTGCATCCCGTGTAGAGCGTACCGTCATCCGTCAGCAGTGCAGCCCCCACGGGGAAGTGCGAGTAGGGTACATACGCCTTTACCCGCGCCTGCCGCGCCGCCTCGATCAGTGCCTGATCTGTCAGGGAGAACACCTCCAGATTCACATGCCCTTTTCCGCCCGCCGCTGCCGCAAGACGGCCACGGCCTCCGTCAGGGCGCCGATTTCCGACTCCTTCGGCGACAGCACGCCGGCGGAGACAATGTACTTCAGGCCTTCATCCACAGTCATGGGCAGCTGTACGACCTGGTCATTGCCGACGATGATCACGGGGCCGGCGCTGGCCCAGGGACCGTTGGCCACCCAGACCCGCACCAGGTCAGCCTCGGGAAACTCGCCGGCGACGAAGCCCAGCGAAAAGATTTCCGGCCGCGGATACTCCAACAACACCACCCGCGAGAAAGCGCGCTCCTTCTGGCCCATGACCGACTCCGTCACCTGCTTGATGGCCGAGTAAACGGGTCGCACAATCGGCACCCGGAGGAGGACCCGGTCGCCGAGCTCCAGCAGCTTCTGCCCCAGCAGGTGGGTGGTCAGCCAGCCCACCAGCAGCGTCACCCAGAGGAGCAGGAGTATGCCCACACCCGGAATATCAATGCCGATATAGGCCCGCAGGGGCCCCGATACCGCACTGTCCAGGTTGTTAAAGACCCACAGGACGATAAAGAGCGTTAGAAAAACAGGCAGCAACACCACCAGCCCGGCAAGGAGCCAGTTGCGCAGCTTGCGCCATATCACGGCTGTCCACCCACCCTTTCACCTCACGGGGTGTCCCTGTATCCGCCAAACAGGCCCAACAGGCCGGACCCGAGCGGCAGCGCCGCCCAATAGGGCCGGGTCAGCAACAGGTCGATCACGGCGGTCACGGTTTCACCCAAGCCCCTGACGTATAGAAACAAATATACTGCAGCAAATACTGCGTGTACAGCAGCAACCAGTACCGCGCCGGCGGCCACTTCTTTGGCCTGACCCGCCAGCGGATGGCGGCGCCCGGCGGCGGCAAAATCCACCGCCCGCTCCACCGCCGTGTTGACCATTTCCGCAGACAGGACGGCCAGTACGGTTACCGACAGGTATGCGACCTCCCAGGGCTGCAGGCGAACAGCCACCCCTGCTGCCACGGCGCAGGAGGCCGCAAACACGTGAAACCGCAGGTTGGGCTCTTCCCGGTACGTGACATAAATACCGCAGAACGCATCGTAAAAGCGGGGCAGCACCGCATGGTGCCGGAACTGCTCATGGCCTGCCGGCCGTCTTCCAGGTTTCACTAGCGCGTCAGCCCCAGTCCTCCCAGGATCTCCTCGGTGCGGGCCATCATTGCGGCTTCATCTTCTTCGGTCTGATGGTCGTAGCCCAGCAGGTGAAGCATCCCGTGGGCCACCAGGAAGCCAAGCTCCCGCTCAAAGGAATGGCCGTAGTCGGCAGCCTGCGCCACGCACCGCTCCAGGTTGACGACAATATCGCCGAGCAGCACCGGCTCGCCTTCAGGCAGCGCGGCCAGCTCCTCCCCTTCCAATTGGGAAAAGGAAAGGACGTCCGTCGGCTGGTCGAGCCCCCGGTGGTCCCGGTTCAGGTTCGTAATCTGCGCGTCGTCCACAAACGTAATGGAGACTTCGGCCTCGCTAAAGCCCCACCGGTCCGCCAGCTCCAGGCTCTTCTGGGCGACCCGCTCCACCAGATTCTCCTGGCTCTCCGTCAGGGGCACTTTCTCCTGATCGTTGGCGATCCAAACCGCCAGCGCCATTGTTAATCGCCTCTCCTCCGTTGCCCCCGCCACCGGTCGGTCCGTTCACCTTGGTCCCGATGGCTTCGGGATACTCGACCCGGGCGTGGTGAACTCCGCTCAGTACCTTCACAAAGGTTTTGACGAGGGTGTCCAATTCCCGCAGCGTCAGGTCGCATTCGTCAAGCTGGCCCTGCTTCAATCGGTCATCGAAGATGCGCCGGACCTGGGCTTCAATCTGATCCACGGTCAGCGACCCCTTGGTGCGCTGTGCCCGGACCGACGCCTCGCAGCTGTCGGCAAGCATCAGAATCGCCGTCTCCTTGCTGCGCGGCTTGGGGCCGTCATACCGGAAATCCTCTTCGAGCACGTACTCGGCCTGACCGTCCTTGCTGGCCTTGTGATAGAAGTAGCTGACCAGCGTGGTGCCGTGATGCTCGGGAATAAAGTCGACGATTTCGCCGGGCAGTCTGGCTTCCCGAGCCATCTCCAGACCGTCCTTGACGTGGCTGGTGATGATCAGGGCGGAAAGACTGGGCGGCAGCTTGTCGTGCGGGTTCTCGCCGCCAAACTGGTTCTCGACGAAAAAATAGGGGCGCTTCGTTTTGCCGATGTCGTGGTAGTATGCCCCGACCCGGGCCAGCGTCGTATCGGCGCCGATGGCCTCGGCGCCCGCCTCGCAGAGGTTGGCAACAAGGATTGTGTGGTGATACGATCCGGGCGCCTCCACCAGCAGCTTCTTGAGCAGCGGGTGGTTCGGGTTGGACAGCTCCAGCAGTTTGAGCGGCGTCAGGATGCCGAACAGGCTCTCAAACATGGGGAGGGCGCCGGTCACCACCATGGCCGTCAGCACGCCGTTGGCGGCGCCAAGGCCGGCGTCAATCCACGGCTGGACTGACCACAGCGGATAGGCCTTCACCATGTAGATGCCGATAATCGTCAGCACGTTTGCCCCGGAGACCATGAAGCCTGCCCGGTAGATATCCGTCCGGCTTTCGACCCGCGAAACGGCATAGCTGCCCACGGTAGAGCCGACCAGGGCGACCAGGGCGAAATTCACCTGGTCAACTTCGGTCGAGAGCCCCACCAGCAGCGCCAGCAGTGCGTTCTGGAGCAGCGCCGCACGCGTGTCCAGCAAAATGGAGACCAGCATGCCGTTGACGGCTACCGGCATGAGATAGGCCACACCCGGCCCCAGGTTGCCGAAGGCCTTCATCACCATGGAAAGCCCCAGCGTGCCAATGCCGATGATGCCCAGCAGCAGCATCTTCCGGTCTTGATCGAGCAGGTCGGACCGGTACCGTCGGATATAGAGCGCCATCAGCCCGACAATCACGCCTGCCAGGACGGCGGTTCCAACGTACGAGCGGTAATCCGCGCTCTGGCCGATCAGCCGCAGATCCTCCAGCATGGCGATCTGCTCGTCGGTGACCGGCTCGCCTTTCTTGATGATCAACTGGCCTTTCTTCCACGTGACCGGTTCCTGCCCGATGATCGCGATCTCCTGGTTCTTGGCCGTCTGCGCCACATCCTCAACCAGGTTCGCCTTGATCTGGCTCTTGGCCAGTTCCCGGGTGAAAATCTGCAGCCAGGGCTCTTTGGTCTGAATCGCATACTTATCCTGGCCCTTATCGATGCGGTCACGAATTTCCGCAACGTCTTGCTTATAGACGCCGGTGCTCAGCGCTGCCCGCACCAAGTTGAGGGCATCTGATCGCGCCAGCTCCAGCATGCGGTCGTCAGCGCTAAGCAGCGCCGTATACGTTTCAGGGGTAACGTTGGCGCCCAGATTGAGCTGGCGGGTCAGTTCCGCCACCTTGGTCTTCTGTTCCTGATTCGGCTGTTCGCGCACCGAACGGACCTGGCTGAACGCATAGCCTACGTAATCTTCAGCGATTCGCAGGACCGACGGGTCCACCGTCATGGCCGGCGGGACAGCCGCCGCGGCTGCGTCTTTCAGACGTTGCGTGGCGAGGCGGTTCACCATGTCACGCGGGGCCGGCAGGTCCCGGGGGGCGACTTCGCCCTGGCTGATGTCAAGCCGTTGGGGAACAATCTCCCCGGTCAATATGAGGGTGAGAAGCGCGAAGAACAGGCCCCCCAGTAGTGCCCGGCGGACCTTGCTGTTCTTCAGCCTGCCCTTCAGAGACCAGCGTCGTAGGCGGTCGCGCAACTCGTGCAAGAAATCCATATCGGCTTCTGCCTCCTACCCCTTGGGCCTGGCCTGCGGCAAGGGGGGAGTTGCGGAGCCATGCGACTCGTACGCCTTGATGATCCGCTGAACAAGGTCGTGCCGAACGATGTCCTTTTCCGTCAGGTAGCAGAAGGCTACGCCTTCCACGCCCGTCAGAATCCGCTGCACCTCCACCAGGCCGCTTCGTGTGCCTTCCGGCAGGTCTACCTGCGTAATGTCGCCTGTGACCACGACCCTGGAACCAAAGCCCATGCGGGTCAGGAACATCTTCATCTGCTCAGGAGTGGTGTTCTGGGCCTCGTCGAGAATAATGAAGGAATCGTCCAGCGTGCGGCCCCGCATGAAGGCCAGGGGCGCCACTTCGATCTGTCCTTTCTCCATATACTTCTCGAAGCTGTCGACGCCCATAATGTCCCAGAGGGCGTCGTACAAGGGGCGCAGGTACGGGTCGACTTTCTGCTGCATATCGCCGGGCAGGAAGCCCAGCTTCTCGCCGGCCTCAACGGCAGGCCGGGTCAGGATGATGCGGTTGACCTCCTTGTTCTTGAAGGAGGCGATGGCCGCCGCCATGGCCAGGTAGGTCTTGCCGGTGCCCGCCGGCCCGATGCCGAAGGTGACGCCGCTCCTGCGAATGGCGTCAACGTAGTCCTTCTGGCCCAGCGTCTTGCTGCGAATCTGCTTGCCGCGGTGGGTCTGGACGATGACGTCGGAGAAAGCTTCTTCCAGCGGCTTTTCCTCGCCCTCCGTCGCCAGGCGGACCGCGTAGCGCACGTCGCGCTCGCCAATGCGGGTGCCGCGGTTCTGTACGGCGATGAGGCGTTCGAAAAGACGTGCCACTCTCTCGACGGTCTCGGCATCGCCCTGGACAATCACCTCATTGCCGCGTGGAACGACCCTGACGGGGAAACTTGTTTCGATGACCTGCAGATGCGCGTCGTTTAATCCGAACAGGTCGCGAGCCTTCTCGTTGTCCGGAACCAGGATGCGCCGTTCATGGGTGACATCCAATGTGGGTGAAAACCCCCTCGCAGTCCAACTAAGGGTGGACCGAATTCTGCCCGGTCCGCTCAGGGGCGGGCGCCGGCAATGGTTGGCCGGCCCGGGGCTGTGCGATCTCTTCCAGCGTTTCGACGGTCGTGCGGACGCCGAGAAACTCCCTGGTCTGCTCCAGAATCTCGGCCTGGAGGGGCCTCGTCACCTTGTCGGAAGGGCCGAGGATCCACCTCAGCTGGCTTTCCATACGGTCCGTGGCCTTTTCGACGGCAGCTTGGGCAGGTACAGGCTCCCGCCTGACCTCAACTTCCCGGGCACTTACCAACACGAGTTCGACAGGAGCCCTCCAATTCCTCCAGCTTGGGAGTCCGTAGGTCTGGCGGCTCTCCTGATACTTCGCAAACGATGGCGCCTCGTTCCCTCGCAGTAGTATGGACTGATCCTTCCATCTCAAAACCCAGCGCTGCTCCTCGCGGCCGGTGGGTACTTCCACGGTCTGCACCAGCGGAATCTCCTCGTAGCGGGAGTGGGTGACTCGGGCCCGCACAATCGCCTGGGCCACCAGCGTACGGGCGGTCGATTCCCGCTGGGGCAGCTCGGTACCGGGCAGGACCATGGGGCGCCCGCCCTCCCAGTACTTGAAGGCGCACTCGACCAGCAGGTCGCCCGTCTTGACGATATCGCCTTTCTTGACCCGGGGCTCGCCCTGGAAGGGAATGATCTCTTCAATGACGCCGGGCCTGCGGGCCACCAGGTTGACGCAGCCCACTTCGCCTTGCCTGCGGACCGCAACTTTTTCGACGACCTCTATGACGGCACGGGTTCCTTGAATCCGGATGATGGCCCAGGAGGCCATCTCCCCCATGCGCTCCTGAATGTGCGCCTCGATTTTGCGGGTGTCCAGGTCGCCCTTGCGGGCACCCCACCGGAGCCCCGCCTCGGCCGCCACGGCCTTGACGGCCCGCCAGTCGAGGTTCTTCGGCCCCGTAACCTGCACTTTGATAATCCAGATGTGGCTCGTCGCCCAGATGATGAATGCGATGCAGGTCAGGGCTCCGAGAATCAGGGCCGGGCGCCGCCTGAGCCGCACCAGGATAAACGGCATGCCCTGCCGGCTGAGCAGCCGGACCCGCACCCCGGCGCCCCGGGCCACGGGCCGCATGGCAAGAAAGTCCCGGATGGTGAGCGACACCCGCATCACGTCCGGCGTTCGCTGAATGTTCCACAGCGCCAGATTGTGCTCCAGAGCCAGGTTGAGAAAACGCTCGATCCGTCCGCCGGACACCTCAATGCGCAGGTGACCGAGCAGGAAGGCGACGAGGCGTCGCAGCACCGGAATCGTCCCCCTTTAGTCGCCGTAATGGATGCCCCGGATGCTGCCATGCAGGGTCAGTTGGTCTGGGGAGATGGAGCGGATGCCCAGGTCCTGCCCGATTACGGTCAGGCGTCCCTCAGGAACCGAGAGGACCACCTTGTCCGTCGTATATTCATATAGCCCCCGGTGGTTCTCCACCATCAGTTCCCGGGCGCCGATCAGGGTCAGGCGGGCGCAATCCATCAGCACGTCCGCCGGCAGTTCGAAAAGCGATGCCACTTTGTCGCGCAGGTCGCGCTTGTCGGTCACGGGCGCGGCCCCCCCTTCTGCTCGCGGTCACCTGTAGACAAGGTATGCGCGAGGGCGCCGCCGAAGAATTGGAATAGGTGCCGAAGCGGGAGGGAGTCCATGCGCAAGCGTTGGGCCGGGGTAGTCCTGGCCACCCTGCTCCTGGCCGGGTGCACGGCGCGGGAGACCAAGCCGAAGTCTGAAATCGTGATCGCCGTGGCCGCCGACTGGATTCAGCAGCCGGTCAGCGGCGCCAGGTACGTGGTGGCGCCCGACCCCCTTGCTGCGCTGCAGAAAGGCGAAGCCCAGGCAGCTCTTGCGCCCGGGCCTGTGCCGACAGGGTTTGAGTCCTTTCCGGTGCGGGTCAGCGACCAGGTGCTGGTGCAGCCCTGGCTGACGACGCCCATCTCCCTCACCGTTGATGAGGCCCGCCGCAGTCCGACGCCACCCCTGCGGCGCATGCGCCTCTCCGAGGTGCAGCCCGGGTGGCAGCCGGTCGCCGTGGGCGGCGTCGTGCCTACCCCCGAAACCATCTGGAGCGGCAAGTACCCGCTGGCTGAAGTGATATCCGTGGTATACCGTCCCGGCGTCAGCGCTGCGGTTCTGGATCAGCTGCGGGTGGAGCCGCCGGCCCCCTGGGCGACGCTGAGCGTGGCGGGCGACTTCATGCTCGCCCGGGGCGTGGCCCGGGCCATGCGGGAGAACGGGACGCTGTACCCCGTGCTGAAAGCAAAGGATCACCTGGCGGCGGCTGACCTCACCTTTGTCAACCTGGAGTCGCCCATCGGTGTCAAGGGCACCCCTCTGCCCGGCAAGCAGATCTGGTTTCGCGCCGCCCCCGAAGCCATGGAGATCCTCAAAGCCGCCGGCATCGACGGGGTGACCGTGGCCAACAACCACATTCTTGACTACGACACGGAGAGCTTCCTGGAGACCCTGGATGGCCTGCAGCAGGCAGGCATCAAGTACGTGGGCGGCGGGCGCAATATCGCCGAGGCCCGCAAGCCGATGGTACTCGAAGCCAAGGGCGTCAAGATCGCCTTCCTGGGGTACAGCCAGTTTGCCGACCTGTTCTTTGACTGGCACTACCCTCGCTCGTTCAGCGCCACAGAAGCGCTGGCCGGGGTTCCACGCATCCAGGACGATTGGCTGGCGGAAGATATCCGGGCGGCAAAAGCGCTGGCGCCTATCGTGGCGGTCGCCTTCCACTGGGGCGATGAGTTTCAGAATTACCCGAACGAGGAGCAGAAGCGGATCGCCCGGCGCACCATCGACCTGGGCGCCGACCTCGTTCTGGGCTACCATCCCCACGCCATTCAAGGGTTCGAGCTCTATAAGGGCAGAGTGATTGCCTACAGCACGGGCAATTTCATCATGGACCGCCAGGACACCGACCTCGCCCGGGAGTCGATGATCATCGACCTCAAGCTGGCCCCTGACGGGGTCAAGTCGGCCAGTGTCCTTCCCGTCTGGATCCGCGCCGAGCAGCCCTACATCATGACCGGGGCGGAAGGCGAACAGTTACTGAAGAAGATACGAACCATCTCCGAGTGGAAGTAGGAAAGGCCAACAATCCATGCGCAAACATGTCGGGCCGCTTCTGATGCTCCTCCTGATGATCACCGCTTGCTCCCGCCCGAATCCGACCCAGACCCCTGCCCCCGCCCCGGTCCAGGCCCCTGCGGCGCCGGTCGTTTCTGAGCTTCCCCCCGCCCGGGTGGCGGCTCCGCCACATGCGGCCGAGTCCCGGGTCTCCATATCCGAATTGCCTTCCCAGCCGTAGGGCGGGCTGGACAGGGCGATCCGGCCCATCTCGCCTGCGGATGATGCCCCCTGGCTGAACGCGAAGGCGGAGCTGCTGAAGCTCCTACCGGGCAAGCAATAGTCCAGCTTGCAGAGGTGACCGGGGCTCGACAAATGGAGAGGGCCGTCTGCCGCGTGAAGCATGCAGACGGCCCGGTTTTGTTTACTGCAGCTTGCTGTTCGGCGACATCGGGCGGTTCCCGGCCATGTCGTTCTGCCCGTCCAGCAGGTGGGTCATGCCGCGGACCAGCGTGTCATCCTCCAGGGTGCTATACAGATGATACCCGAGGTCCTCTCGGTCAACCAGCACCTCTTCGAGGACCTGCACGGTGCCGAAATCCCGGAGTTCGTTGGCCCGCTGAATGGTCCGGCGCAGCATCTCCTGGAGCTTCAGCTCATGCTCCAGATCGTTGCGCAGGAAGTCCCGGATCGAGTGACGGCCCTCGACTTCATGCTTGATGTACGAGAGTTCGTGCTGCGTAACGGGATGCGCCGTGGGCACGCCGCCCAGGCGGGCTACCCGCTCGCCCACCTCGTCAATATGCTTGCTCGTCTTCTCAATGTGCTCTTCCAGCAGCTCATGCAGGCTGAGGAAGCCCTCCGCGCCTTCGCTCATCCAGTGGTGCTTGTTGTATTGGTGAAGGGCGACAGTCAGCGCACACATGTGGTCGTCCAACTGTAGAGCCATCTCGTGCCGCACTTCGTACGGCAGCCCAATGCCGGCGCCAACCTGCTTGACCGTGCGCGGCTGCTGGCGGGTGACCATCGTGTGATTGGCGGCATGGCCGGGCATGTTCGCGTTGTAGCCCGACTTGTCCATATTAAACTGACCCTGGAAATTGCTCAGGTTCGTCATGGTAGCCGTCAGCTGTGCCTCGGGAGACTGGTGGGGCGCCGTCAGGTTCTGCTCCAAAGCTGCACACTCCTCAATCGTGGTGTCACGAGTCCTGGCTTATTGTGCGTGAGAGCGTGCTGGTTGATCCGGACAACCTATAAACCACAAGGAGGTCGCCCGCGTGATCAACCTGTTCCGCCCCGTACCCGCGCAGCAGGGCAGCCTCACGGCTGCCCTGCTCGCCTTGCTTGAACACTCCGACCGCGGCCTGCTCAACGGCCTGCTCAAACGTGCCGGCATCGACCTGCAAGCCAAACCCGGCAGCGAAGTGACCGTGCGCTTTCCCGTCCCCGGCGGCCCACCCGGCGCAGGGCTGATTACGGCTCCCGGCCTGGAGATCGCCGTCGCGGCACAGCAGCCCGGTGAAGCGTGGGATCCCGCTCCCCTGCTCACGGTGCCCGCAGTGCCTTTGACCATCAGCCTGGCCGGCACGGCGCCGCCGGGCGCCCATGGCCTGTCCTGGGAACAGGTGGACCGCTGGCTCGCCGAAGCCGCGGCCCGCTATGACCCCGAAAGCCGGACCGGATTTCTCATCGAACAGTTCCGGGCGGTGTTGCCCGAGCTGGGCATTGCGTATTTCGAGGGGTTTGAACCCGATCAGTTGACGGCTGCCCCTGAGGCTCATGCTACGCTGAACAAGTTCTACGAAACCGCAGACCGCTTCTTCGACCAGCTGGCGCCCGCCCTTGCCGCCGCACGGCCCGGCGCCGCTCAGGTGCGCCAGGCCCGACCGGAAGAGTTGCTGGCCGGCTACTGCTATCGCGATTACTCCGACCCTGCCCTCGGCGCCACCGGCTTTCTGCGGGTGGCCCTGAACCTGCCGGAACAGCAGCTCCAAGCGGTTTGCTGGCTCATGCCCGGCAGCGCCCACAGCCGCCTGGGCGACCTGCTCACGGGTGACCCCGGCGTCCGGGGTGCGCTTGCCCGCCTGGAGCATCACCCGCTCCTGTGGCTGTGGTCGCCCGCCGAGGAAAAGAAGCTTGCCCTGGATCCGCTTGACCCGGAGCAACTGGAGGCCCTGGACTGGAGCCAATTTCACGCGGGTGTCCAGGTGGGCCTGCCGTTCGATCAGTTCCCGGCAGAAGACCTTGCGGGCCGGGTGGCGGCCCTGACCGAGGCCGTATCGGCGGCCCTGGCGCCCGCATTCAGTGCAGTGATTCATTGACAAGGGACCGCCTGCAAAAACGTGCAGGCGGTCCCCTTTTTGCCGTACTCTCAGAAGCGGCGCACGCCCCGCCCGCGCAAGGCCTTGGGCTTGCCCAGAACTTCTGCCAATACAATCGAACGGCTCAGCCCCGCCGCATCGGCAAGAGCCGGCTGCACATCCACAGGGGGCCGCTCCTCGGCCACGCCGTACAGCCCCGCCTGCGGCTGGACCAGGTCGTCGGTCAGCTCCGAAAGGTGCCGCCCCTCCATCTGCGCCGTCTCGCGGGAGAAGCGGTAGACTTCATCTTCCACACCCTCGCCCACGGTCGGGCCTTCGACGCTCTGCCCTTCCGTGCCGAAGCCCTCGGAGCCGTATCCCTCCTGGTCGAGCCCCCGCGTGAACACGTCGCCGGAGACCAGGGTTTTCGGCGCCGGCGGCTTGACCTCTTGCTTGGGCTCGGCGGCCTGCTGCTGCTGTTTCGGCACCAGTGTAGGCATGGGCCGCGGCCCGGGGGCCGGCGCCCAGGTCGGGCCCTGCCCCGGACGCGGGCCAGCCACCGGCCCTGGCCACTTTGGCATCTCCTGCTGCCGCCGTCCTCTCTGTTCCTGCTGCTTTTTGGCAGCGGCCTTGCTCATGACAGAGAACAGCCCGAAGATCACCGCGATGGCAACCCAAAGGAAATCATCCAAGGCGGATCACCTACTTCTTGTCCGGTGTGGATCCACCCTGCCCGCCGCGGCTGATGCTGTCCCGCATCGTCGTGTCGGCAATCACATTCTGCATGTTGTAGTAGTCCATCACGCCCAGTTTGCCGTCCTTCAGCGCCTGGGCCAGTGCAAGGGGCACTTCCGCTTCGGCGGCCACGACCTTGGCCCGCATCCGCTGGGTCTCCGCCTTCATTTCCTGCTCTTCGGCGACGGCCATGGCGCGCCGCTCCTCAGCCTTGGCCTGCGCCATGCGCTTCTCGGCCTCGGCCTGGTCGGCCCGCAGGCGGGCGCCAATGTTTGAGCCCACGTCGACGTCAGCGATGTCGATGGAGACGATCTCATAGGCGGTGCCGGCGTCCAGGCCCTTCGCGAGCACCGTCCGGGAGATCAGGTCGGGGTTCTCCAGCACGACCTTGTGGCTTGTCGCCGAGCCGATGGTGGTCACGATGCCTTCGCCGACACGGGCGATGACGGTCTCCTCACCGGCGCCGCCGACCAGGCGGGCGATGTCGGCCCGCACCGTCACCCGGGCCTTGGCCTTCAGCTCAATGCCATCCTGGGCCACACCAGCGACAATCGGTGTCTCAATCACGCGGGGGTTAACAGTCATCTGCACGGCCTGCAGCACGTCGCGGCCCGCCAGGTCGATGGCGCACGCCCGCTCGAATTGCAGGTCGATTCCCGCCCGGTGGGCAGCGATCAAGGCGTTGACCACACGGTCAACGTTGCCGCCGGCCAGGTAGTGGGCTTCCAGGCGGTCGATGCCGGGCTCAATGCCGGCCTTCTCCGCCTTGATCAGCGGGTTGACAATCCGCGCCGGAGCCACCCGCCGCAGCTTCATGCCAATCAGGTAGAAGATGCCGACCTTGACATCTGCCGCGAGGGCCGAAATCCAGAGGCCGATCGGCACGAAGCTGAAGAAGACCGACAGCACCAGTACGACCGCAAAGAAAGTCAAGATATACCCCATCAGCGCATCAGGCATAGCGACTACCTCCTAATCTTCAACCAGAGAGCGGACCAGCACGCGGGCGCCGTCCACTCGAATCACCTTGACCGGTGTGCCGGCAGAGATATACTCTCCTTCGGTTACCACATCGACCCGCACCGTGCCGAAGACGGCGCCGCCGGCCGGGCGCAGGGTCGTCAGCGCCTTGCCTTCCTTGCCGACCAGTTTCGACAGGTCGGCCCGCTCGGGCACGTAGCTCTTCTCATGGTGACGCTGCAGCGTCAGCAGCCGTCCCAGCCCCCGCCGGCTGAGCGCCCGCAGAATGGCGAAGAGCGCCACGGAGAAGGCGACCGCCGTCCACATCAGGTAACTGACGGCCCGCTGCGGCGAATCCACCGACAGGAAGATCGAAGCCGCCATCGAAATCACGCCGCCAAACCCAAAGACGCCGAATCCGGGAATGAACGCTTCAATCAGCAACAGGATCACGCCCAGGAAGGCCAGCCCGACTTCCAGCCAGCCGGCGGTGCCTACCAACACGTTGCCCAGGAAGAAGAGCGTGAGGCTGATGACGCCGATCAGGCCTGGCACGGTAACACCGGGCTTCATGAACTCCACGCCGATGGCGATGACGCCGACCACCAGGAGCAGAATCGCCACCCAGGGCGTCGTCAGGAACCGGCCGACCTGATCCGACATCGTCGGCACCACATCCATGAACTGCGGTTGACCGGGCACGCCGGCTTTTTCCAGGGCTTCGGAAAGCGTATTTGCAACGCCGTTCGCATAGCCCATATCCACCGCTTCCTTATAAGTCAGGGAGAGCAGTTCGCCTTTCTGGTCCGGAAGTTTCGCCGTCCGATCGACCATTGCCTGCGCCACGTCCGGATTGCGCCCACGGGCTTCGGCCGTCGAGCGGAACTGACCGATCCATTCCGACGTGGTCTTGTAGTCCGCCGGCTCGTTGGTGCCCGCATACCGCACTTCCGCCGATCCGATGGTAGACGCGGGGTGCATATACAGTCTCTCCGATGCGGTTGCGATCAAGGCGCCGCTTGACGCCGCCATGTTTGTCACATAGGCCACCGAGCGGAGTCTGGAATTGAGAATGATCTCCTTGATTTTGACGGCAGCGTTGGTATAGCCGCCGGGCGTGTCAAGGACGATGGCCACCGCCGCCGTGGACGGGTCTGCAGCCGCCTGCTCGAAGCCCCTTCTCACCACCTGGACGAGGCCCTGATCGATGATCTGCTGGTTGTCGATGTGGATCACATAGACCGTGGAGCCCGCTGCCGCAGCTCTGTCGGGCAGCAAGGGCAGGGCTGCCAGCGCTGTGAACATAGCCAGCACCAGCCACGAAAAGATCCGGCGCATAACGCCACCTCCCGTTTGATCCGGGGCCGGCGACGCGTGCGCCGCCCCGGCCTAGCTTTCAATCAACCGATCGCGCTCCGGCGTTGGCACCCAGGGCTGCCCCTCGGGCGCCGCCGCCTTTTCAATCTGCACCAGATTCGTGTGGAACGACGCACCGCCGCCGTAATCGGCCGGCTGGTCCAGCGTCAGCACGTTGAGCCCCACGCCGTCAGGCATGAACCGCGTCCACCAGAGCGAGGGTGAGACGGCCACACCAGCGAGGGACCAGTCGCCCACCTGCACCTGCAGCCGCACCGAGCCCCGGTCGTTGAAGACCCGTGCCCAGTCGCCGGACTGCAGCCCCCGCGCCGCCGCATCGGCGGGGTTGACGTAAATGGTGGGCGCCTTTTCGCCCCTCATCATGCGGGGCATGTTGGCGAAGGTCGTGTTCAGGAAATGGTGGGCGGCAGGTGTGACCAGATGAATGGGGTACTTGCGGGCCAGTTCAGGTGAACCGTCCACCGACTCGGCCGGCGGCACGTAGTCAACAACCGGGTCGTTTCCCGTCCGGGCCAGGGCTTCGGAGTAGAACTCCACTTTCCCGGAGGGCGTCTTGAACCCGCCTTCGGCAAACGGAGCGGGAACCCGCTTTACTTTGATAATCTTCTCGCTCTGCAGCCTCTCCAGCGTGATGCCCTCCAGGTGAGGGCTCCCCGATGCGAGCGCCTGGCGGATCAGATCTTCATCGCTGTCCCGTAAGCAGGGGTCGGTGAACCCCATGGCCTCCGCTAAACGCCGGAAGAGCTCCGTGTTGGGAATCGCCTCTCCCAGCGGCTCGATGGCCGGCTCATTGAGCTGCAGGTAGAGGTGCCAATAGGAGGACATCAGATCCAGGTGCTCAAGCTGAGTGGTGGCAGGCAGCACAATATCGGCCCACAGGCACGTATCCGTGAAGAGCTGCTCATGAACTACGGTGAACAGGTCTTCACGAGAAAGACCGTGCAACACCTTGGAAGCGTTCGGTGCCACCGAGGCCGGATTTGAATTATAGACAAAAAGCGCCTTCACGGGTGGATTGACCACCTCGGTCAGGGCCTTGCCCAGTTCGATCATATTGATCTCCCGCGGGCGGGGGGTAGGCATCAGATCCGGCCGCTCCAGTGCGGCCATGTTGAAGCCGTATGAGTCGGACTGCGACAGCAGGAAGCCGCCGCCCGGCTCCCGCCAGTGCCCGGTCAGGGCCGGCAACATGCAGATGGCGCGCACGGCCGAGCCGCCATTGGTATGCCGCTGCAGGCCGTAGCCCACCCGCAGGATCGCAGGGCGGGTCGCGTGCCAGAGGCGCGCAAACTTGCGAATATCGTCGGCCGGCACGCCAGTCACCGCCGCCGCCCGCTCGGGCGCCCACTGAGCGGCCCTTTGCGCCAGCTGCGCGAACCCGGTCGTGTACCTGTCAATGAAGTCATGGTCCAGCAGGTCCTCGGCGATTAGCACGTTCATGACGCCGAGCACGAACGCTGTGTCGGTACCGGGGCGGGGCGAGATGTGCCAGTCGGCCTCGCGGGCGCCCTTGTAGCGGTACGGGTCGATGACGACCAGCTGGGCGCCCCGCCGCCGGGCTTCCTGAATAATCGGCCACTGGTGCGGGTTGGAGGAGATGACATTCACGCCCCACACCACGATCAGCCTGGCGTGGACCATATCCTCGGGGTCGGGACCCTGCTTGACGCCCAGGGTAGCCATCATCGCCTCGCCGCCGGCCGTCGAGCAAATCGTCCGGCGCAGGCGGCTCGCCCCGAGCTTATGGAAGAACCGGCGGTCCATCGAACCGAAATGCAGCTTGCCGATCGTGCCTGCGTAGGAGTACGGCAGAATCGCCTCTGCTCCGTGCTGGTCTGCAATCCCCCGGAGGCGGGAGACGATCTCCGTGAGGGCCGCTTCCCAGCTGATGCGCTCAAACTGCCCGGAGCCCTTGGGCCCTGTGCGGCGCATGGGATGGAGCACCCGGTCGGGACTGTAGACCCGCTCCTCATAATGGTTGGTCTTGACGCACAGGTAACCCCGGGTCACCGGGTTGTCCGGGTCCCCTGAAACCCGCACGGCCCGGCCGTCTTTCACATGGACCAGGATCGAGCATGTATCCCAGCAGTCGTGCGGGCAGACCGCTTTTTTGACCGTCATATCGCTCATGCTACTACCCCCACCATTCTTTATGACTTCATTATATCATCCGGGGCCAGTCCCTTACGGGCATGAATTTGGGCGCCGCCCCAAGGCGACGCCCGGATATAGTTACGACGCGGTATGAACCCGATTCTTGCCGCCTGCCTTGGCCGAATACATCGCCTTGTCCGCCGCCCGCATGACGGTCTCCGCATCAGCACCGTCCGAGGGGTACCCGGCTACGCCGATGCTGACGGTGGTGTGGACGCTCCCGACCCGGGAGACCATGTACATCTCCGCCAGGCCCACACGCACGCGCTCGGCCGTCGCACAGGCACCCGCCCGGTCCGCTCCGGGCAGCAGAACCATGAACTCATCGCCGGCATACCGATAGGCCTGGCCCTTCCCTTCCGTGGCTGCCCGAAGCCGCTCTGACAGCCCGATCAGCAGTTCATCGCCCGCCTGATGTCCGAAGGTATCGTTCACTTGTTTGAGGCAATCTGCATCGACCATCAGCAAGGCGAACTCCACCCGAAGGCGCACTGCCTGCTCCAGCGCTTCCCGGAAAGCCCGGGCGTTCCCGAGCCCCGTCAGCGGGTCCGTCCGGGACGCTTTGAGCACCTCGTGGTACAAGTTGCCCGCGTCCAGAGCAACAGCGGCATGGTTGGCGAGAATTGCACTGACCGTTACCTGGGCAGGCGAAAGCTGGTCGACGCCCAGCTTACTGACGGACAAAACGCCGATGAGCCGCCCCTGCACTTTCATCGGCAGGAACAGCGCAGTCTTGGACTGCGGGGGCTGTGTCGGAAGCCACCGCACACCGGCTTCTTTGCTCACATCTTTGGACAGGTAGAGTTCGCCGGTCTCCATGACGCGCCCGGTCAGACCGTGCCCGCGCGGGCACGGAAAGTTGATGATCTCATCAATGTACTCGGGACTGTACACCGCGTCGTCATGGTAATGCGCAGCGACCCGCAAGAGATCCGCCTTCGGGTCCAGCAGAAACAGCAAGCACGCGTCCGCACTGGTCAACCGCCGCACCGCATTGACGGTTTCGCGCAGCACCTCATCCTTGCCCATCAGGCTGACCGATTCACTGAACTTCAGCACCGACTGAAGGTTATCGCGTTCATAGCGGAGCCGGTGAAATTCCACGGCCACAGCCCAAAGTCCCATCGACAGGAAGGCCATGCAGATGGCTGACCAGATGGGCCACGGATTGAGGTATATGAAGGGAATCCAGGCCTTTTCAAAGACTTCCGGCCTGACCGAAGTGCGAAGCGTACCCTGGACAAACAAGCCGAGCAAACCCAGCGCCGCTGCCGTCAAAAAGTCACGGACCCGCTCGCCAACGCCGACATACTTGGCAATCCGCGGTCCGTAGTAGATCAGTCCACTGATCCAGATGGCTGATACGCCTTGGGTCACGAAAGATATCCGGTCAACTTTCCAGACGGGTCCGTCGGCGGTGAGCACATGATACAACCCGCCGAGCAGGTTAGCGACAATCGCAGCCGCCACGAGCCGGGTCAGGCGGGCCCCGGAAAACCACATGCGCAGCGACGGCATTCCCAACCCCCCCAGGCGCCCCGAATCATGTTGATTATATCCGGATTGGGATATTCCGTCAATTATTACTTTTGGTGTCTTTGACTATTCTATGTAATCAGATTCGCAACGTAGCAGCCAACCTGCCGGGATGAAGAAGCAAATCGAACGCGTCAATAGGGCCCCGCACCACCACGTCCGAGGCGAGCAACGTGGGAGTGGCAGCCCCCTCGAGGCCTAGAACGCAGATTCCCAGGGCCGCCCGCTCCAGCATGAGGCGGTCATTGGCACCATTCCCCACGGCGATCACCCGCTCGGCCCCGAGCGATTCTATGAGGGCGAGCTTGGCGCGCGCCTGGTCGCCCGCCCCGATGATCTGGAGGGTCACAGGCAGGTGACCCAACTCCACGGCGGCGAGCCCGAAGGTGTCGGCCGTGATGACGTGGACATCCAGCCGTTCGGCCAGGGCGGAGACTCTGTCGGCCACGCCCGGAAGCAGGTTGCCGTCCAGAGCCAGGGTGCCGTTGTAATCCAGGACAAGGTGTGCCACCCGCAACGTGGTTCTTCCCGGAATCGCCAGTTCCAGCATGGGCCTGCCCCCCCCCATTTGCGCCGAAAGGCGGGTTGCACCCGCCCTCTGCCCAGCCTATTTTTGCAACAATCCGCCGTGTCCCATGCGTACGAAATCGCGTTTTGTCAGGACTTCGCCTGCCAGCACGATGGGCAGTACAACATCAAACAACGTAAACGACTCAAACATCACGGCGCCGGGCAGTCCCATGATCGGGCAGTTACCTTCGTGGTAACCCAGCATGAACATGGAGCCGGGCAGCACGGGCGCCCCGTACGTCACAATGTGGGCGCCGCTCTGCCGGATGGCCCCGGGCGTCGCATCGTCCGGATCGACGGACATTCCGCCCGTGCACAGGATCATCTCCGCGCCGGCAGCCTGCGCTTCCCGGATCTTCGCGACCGTCATGGCGGCATCGTCGTCGCTGCAGGCCTTGTACACAACCGGGCAGCCGAACCTGGCCAGCTTCCCTTCGACGACGGGGCCGAACTTGTCCGGTATGCGGCCCTTAAAGACCTCGCTCCCGGTGACGATCAGGCCCGTGCGCAGCCGGCGGAACGGTTTCACTTCGATCCACGGGCCTTCCGCCTCGGCCTGGCGGATCTCTTCTTCCGCGATCACCAGCGGCGTTACCTTGCAGCCCGCCAGCAGTTGCCCGGCCTCGACGGCGGTGCGGTCACGCCGGGTCGCGATGGTAATCTCCCCGATGGCGTTGATCGCCTCAAGCTTGTCCGCATTGATCCGCAACAGGCCGGGATGCTCCGCTTTCAGAGCGACCTTCCCCTCGACGGGCGCCCCGAACACGACGCCGCCCGCCACAGCCGAGCGGGCCAAACGCAGACCGGCCTCCTCCTCGTGGATCATGCCGGGCTGCACTTCCCAGACGTACAGATGCTCACGGCCCATGGAAAGCAACATCGGGATGTCTTCTGCTTTCACCACATGACCCTTCCGAAAGGCGGGACCCTTGCTCTCCCCCGGCACGATGCGGGTCAGGTCGTGGCACAGCACCAGTCCGACAGCATCCCTCGTTGCAACTACCTTCATTGCGACATCCCCCTACCCCTATCCGTTCTTCGGTTCTATCTTGATAGATATCGGCATGCTTACGCAGACATAGGCGCACTGACCGCAGCCCGTGCATAGGTCCGGCACGATGACCGGCTTACCCGCCACAAGCTTGATCGCCTCACCCGGATACGGGCAGCGCTGGTAGCAAAGATCGCACACGGAGCCCTGGTAAGCCCAGCAGGTGGCTGTGTCCAGTATCGCCAGACCCATGCGGACTTTGCGCGGGTCCGTAATTGGGAGCAGGGCTTTGGGCTGACAGACGGGCATGCACTTGCCGCACAGATCGCAGGCTTTCTCCAGGGGGTCTATGTACGGCGTGCCCACTGCTGCACCGGCCGTCGGCGGGAGGAACTTAATGACAGTCGTGGGGCAGGCCTTGGCGCAGTCACCGCAGCGGGTGCAGGTCAAGACAAACGCCGCCTCGTCGATGGCGCCCGGCGGTCTAAGGTACCGTTTGCCGCCCGCCGCCTGTGTGACGGTCTCGCCTACGGCATCCGCCAGCAGGCGGCCCAGTGCCTTGAAGCTGTCAAACAGAAAGCCGCGCCGGTCCTGCGGATTCCCCTTACTCACCGGCAGCGCCTCCTTCCGTGCGAACCCTTCCTATACTATAACACAAGGAACCGGGGCGATTGCCCCGGTCCTTCGCCCGATACCCTTACGATTTGTTGGCCGCCACGCTGTCCGCGGTAATCGGATATGCACCGATCACCGTGTCGCCCAGGTAGGCGCGGGCCTCATATACGCCTGACTTTGGCAGGCTCACATTCTGGAACAGGCTGATGGCCGTGTGAACGCTGCGTGGGTTCGTCGAAGTGAATTCGTGCTTGCCAGCCTCGGCAATCACCTGGTCGGTGGTGGCATCCACCAGTTTCAGGGTGCAAGTGTTCTCCTTCTCGGGCATCCCCCAGAGCTTTGCCACCGCGTAAAAAGTAGTCCGGGCTGGAAAAACGCTTGATTGCAGACCGTCGAAGGCGCCCATGATCACAATGTTGTTGGTCCCCACTTCCATGGCCACGCCGTTGGCTACCATCACCGATGCCCGCGGGTTCGCTGTGCTCGGCATACAGACACCTCCGTGCATTAGCCTGCCCCGCGTTCACGGCGGAAAAACAAAACCCGGTGGACAAACGTCCACCGGGCATAGCCGCCGATTATCCCAGCAATTCCTTTACGACCTGCTGGACCAGCTTGCCGTCGGCACGGCCCTTGGTACGGGCGACCAACGGCCCCATAACCTTCCCCATATCCCTGGGGCCCTGAGCTCCGACTTCCGCGACGATCTGGCGAGCCAGATCCCGCACTGCAGCCTCGCTCATTTGCTGGGGGAGGTAGCCGCTCAGCACTTCGATTTCGGCCTTCGCCTTATCGATCAGGTCCGGGCGGCCGCCCTTCTCAAACTCGTCGATGGAATCCTTAAGCTGCTTCACCTGTTTGGAGATGACGCCAAGAATATCCTCGTCGGTGAGAGGGGCCTTCTTGTCAATTTCGACGTTCTTGAGCGCTGCCCTCAGAAACCGGATTGTATCGAGGCGAACCTTACCGGCAGGGCCGGCTTTCATGGCTGCCTTCATTTCCTCCGTCAGGCGCTCGTTTAGAGACATAGGTAGCCAGCTCCCCTGTTAGTCCTTCCACTTCCGCTTACGAGCCGCTTCGCTCTTCTTCTTGCGCTTCACGCTAGGCTTCTCGTAATGCTCACGCTTACGGACTTCGGCGAGTACGCCGGCCTTCTGAATCTGACGCTTAAAACGGCGAAGAGCGCTCTCCAGCGTCTCATTCTTACCGATCTTAACTTCGGACATCCCGGACTATCCCTCCCCTCCGAACAACATCGGGGAAAAAGAACACGCTTCGCGATTATACACTGGGGATTTAGGTTATGTCAAACCCTAGCCTAAATGACCCAGTGTTTTTCCGCCCATTACATGAAAGTGAAGGTGAGGAACAACCTGGCCGGCATCTTTTCCGGTGTTTGTCACCGTGCGGTAGCCGGTTTCAGCAATCCCCACCGCCTTGGCTACGTGCTGCACAGCAGCAAAGACGCGGCCCAGCATGGCGGAATCGTCAGCGTGCAGATCATTCACCGAAGCGAGGTGTTTTTTGGGAATAACCAGTACATGGACCGGGGCCTGGGGCTGGATGTCGTGAAAAGCCAGAACCTGATCGTCTTCATAAACCTTGTTGGCAGGGATCTGACCTGCGACGATCTTGCAGAAAACGCAGTCATTTGACAAGGCGGAATCACTCCATGACGAAAGCTACAGCAGGGGCACCTGCTTATTTTTATTAATCCTTGTCAAATTATTCTACACCCTGCAAGCGAATTCCTCCAGGCCGAAAAATGGCCATGCTGGCGGGCCCGGATTCCTCTAGAAATACTCGTAGAACCACATCTCCTTGCCGGCCAGCGCAGCGGACAGCGCCTTCAGCGCCTTCTCATCCGTACACGTCATGCGGCCGGTCATGACAGCCTGCTCGGGCTGAATGAACCCGGCATACAGCTGGGCCCAGGTCCGCTGATCAGCGGCGAGGGCCGCCGTCTCAGCTGGGGCAGGCGTAAGCGTGCAGCGCTCAGCTTCGATGCGGAGGCGGAACGTGCCGCTGTTCCACGGCAAATGCTCATCGACGGCGCCGATGGCAAAGCTGGCCTCGGGTGCCCCCGGCCAGGGCCGGGTTTCAAAAGCGGCCAACATGTCGACGAAGCGGAGCATCCAGCCGGACTGCAGGGTCGACTTGACCTCCCTAGTATTCTCCACCAGATGCCATAGCGGATAGTCGCGGCGCGTGCGAATTTGCGCGACCGCCACCTGGGAATCATGCTGGGCGATGAAGCCCCAGAGCCCGCGCTCGGCTGCGGGAGTGAGTGCCACCAGTTCCTTGATCAGAATTTGCTGCTGGTTGGTCTTCTCGTCCTTGTTGAACTTGTAGAGGAGGTACCCCTCCGGCTCGGCCGCCGGCCCTGTTGACCAGACGGCTGTGTGCCAACGGCCCCACCGGCTCCAGTCAACCAGCACCCAGTTGACCCAGTGATGCTCTGTCTCCCGGACCATGGCGCCGAACCGGGAAGCGAACCTGGCGGCATACAGCGTTTCAAGCGAGCGCCAGTCGGCCTGCCCGGGGGCGAAGTGCCGGATGAACCCTTCGCTGCGCCGGTATTGGGCAAGCCCGTCAATGGGGATGTCGGTCATCAGCCAAGCCGCGCTGACTTCCCACCCGAAGCGCCGGTAGAAGGACTGCTTGAACGGAAAGAGGCCCGACAGGGGCACGCCCTTTTCCCGCTCCTGGTGCAGGAGGCGAATCAACAGTTCGCCCACGTTGCCCTCCCGCCGGTACTCCGGCCAGGAGACCACGCCGGCGATGCCGCCCATGCCGAGTTTCGCTCCCCCTATGTAAAGCTGGAACGGGAAGTTGGTGAGGCCCGCCTTCATCACCCCATCATCCCCGAAGGCGCCCAGCAGATACTCGGGCCGCACCTTGCGATCCATCCAGGGCTCGTTGTCTTCCGGGGGGATGAAAAAACAGTATTCCTCGGCGCGCTTCAGTTGCTCAATTTCGTCCGGCTGGATGGCACGGTATTGCACAGCGAACACCTCCAAGCGCATTGACGAATAGAATTCCGTACCTGTTCCCTGATTGTGAGCGGTTACGGAGTTTGTTGAGGTCGTTATCTGGCTGCCGATTTAGCTGATGAACAGACTAGACACTATGGAAGGGCCAACCCCTTCGCGAATCGTAGGTTACACCTGAGGTCAGGCAGGTGCAGAGCTACACGCGAAAGGGGTTGGCAAGATGAAGGATACCACAGCAAGCACCACCTTTGTAG